>OGIQ01000419.1_pt1 | contig 13958 bp, 13 predicted proteins | sample 1571811 | NCBI WGS metagenome assembly OGIQ01 (sample SAMEA2582103, study PRJEB24529) | metagenome | biome: Human gut stool | place: China | collected 2011
TACCGTGCAGCTGCCATTTATGCAGAAGCTATCTATGAGTTAATCAAATAAAAAAAGAGAGACAGTTTTGTCTTTTTTTTGAGGAGAAAAATATGGAAACACTTGAAGAATTGACACAAGCCATTATGGCTGACGAACAAAATAAAACGTATACTGAACAAGGTATCAAACCCTTGTTTAGTATTCCAAAAACTGCGCGGATTAATATCGTAGGACAAGCTCCTGGTATTCGTGCTCAAGAGTCTGGGCTTTACTGGAATGACCCTAGTGGGGATAATCTCAGGGATTGGATGGGGGTTTCACGCGAAGAATTCTATGAATCTGGTATGTTTGCTATTGTACCAATGGATTTTTATTTCCCAGGTCATGGTAAATCAGGTGATTTGCCTCCTCGCAAAGGATTTGCAGATAAGTGGCATGAGAAAGTTCTTGCTTTAGCTCCTGATATCCAATTGACGATTTTAGTAGGTAATTATGCACAGCATTACTATTTACATCAAAAATCGTCAGCAAAATTAACAGATACAGTTAAGCATTACAAAGATTATCTTCCAGACTATTTTCCTTTAGTGCATCCGTCACCACGAAATAATATCTGGCAAGCGAAAAATCCATGGTTTATGAAAGAAGTGATTCCAGATTTAAAAGCATTGGTTCAAAAAATCTTGAGTCAATGAATTCAGATATCTGAACTTGAATAGTCACTAGTGATTCGTAATAGGTCAATGAGGAACTATTGAGAATACTCAAATATTATTAAGATTTTAGCCCTTTGGGGCTTTTTTTGATCTTCTAACAAAATTATTTGAAAAATATAATTAATAAAAACTTCAATACCAAACGCATTAATTGCAATATAATTTTAATTTCAATAAGAGCAACATATAAAATTAAAATAACTATTTTTTAGACTAAAGAACTTGCGCTGTTGCACTTCATTTTACAACAGCGCAATGATTTTTTTCAGCTTTCGTAGAATTCTTCAAATGTCGTAAAGAAGACTAAGTGGTGCTATTATATTATTTCTCCGTCCAAACTAGATTCTAATTATAGGGTCTAGTTTTATTGTTTTAAAGTTTTTGATAGCCTTTTCATACTTATCGTTGCAATTTAAAGAAGACTCATGTTATAATGAATCTAACTAAATGTATAGAAAGATGCAAGGAGATGTGCATGGAAGAATTGAAAAAGCTCGCTGGTGTAAGCGCTGCTAGTTTTGTTGAAGATGGCATGGTTGTTGGACTAGGTACTGGTTCAACAGCTTATTTCTTTGTAGAGGAGATTGGTCGTCGAATAAAGGAGGAAGGTCTCAGTGTAGTAGGAGTAACGACATCTAGTCAAACAACGAAGCAAGCTGAAGGTCTAGGTATTCCTTTGAAATCAGTGGATGATATTGATAGTATTGATGTTACCGTTGATGGCGCCGACGAAGTAGATCCTCAACTCAACGGTATTAAAGGTGGCGGTGGTGCCCTCTTGATGGAAAAAATCGTTGCTACACCTACTAAAGAGTACATCTGGGTAGTTGATGAGTCTAAGATGGTTGAACAACTTGGTGCTTTTAAATTACCAGTCGAAGTTGTTCAATACGGTGCTGATCGATTATATCGCGTCTTTGAATCTAAGGGTTATAAGCCATCATTCCGATTAACTGAACAAGGTGATCGCTTTGTTACAGATATGAAGAATTTCATTATTGATTTGGATCTCGGCAAAATTAATAATCCAGTTGCTTTAGGTGACGAACTCAAAGCTATGACTGGTGTTGTTGATCATGGTTTATTCAATGGAATGGTTAACAAGGTTATCGTTGCTGGAAAAGACGGTGTTAAGATTGTTGAGGTTAAGGATTAGTCCTGTTTAATTTTCTTTTAAATTGTAAATGAATAAAGTAACTTAATAGTTATGTTATTGCTAGATTATTATGTAGAAAGGAAAGAGGTAATTTCGAAAGATTTTAGCTCTTTGTGGTGTTGTTATGTCCAAATTTAATCGAATGCATTTAATCGTTCTCGACTCAGTAGGTATTGGTGCAGCTCCAGATGCCAATAACTTTGTCAATGCTGGTGTTCCTGATGGAGCTTCAGATACCCTTGGACATATTTCTAAAACTGTTGGTTTGAATGTGCCAAACATGGCTAAACTTGGTCTTGGAAATATTCCTCGCGAACAAGCCTTGAAAACTGTTCCAGCTGAGAGCAATCCAACCGGTTACGCAACTAAGTTAGAAGAAGTCTCTCTTGGAAAAGATACCATGACAGGTCACTGGGAAATCATGGGACTTAATATTACAGAGCCTTTCGATACTTTCTGGAATGGCTTCCCAGAGGAAATTCTTACTCAAATCGAAGAATTCTCAGGACGTAAGGTTATCCGTGAAGCCAATAAACCTTATTCTGGTACAGCAGTTATAGATGACTTCGGACCACGCCAAATGGAAACTGGTGAGTTGATTATTTATACATCAGCTGACCCAGTTCTTCAAATCGCAGCTCACGAAGATATTATTCCTGTTGAAGAATTGTATCGTATTTGTGAATTTGCTCGTTCTATCACTTTGGAACGTCCAGCTCTTCTTGGTCGTATCATTGCACGTCCTTATGTTGGTGAGCCTGGAAACTTTACTCGTACATCTAACCGTCGTGACTTGGCTGTTTCACCATTTGCTCCAACTGTTTTGGACAAATTGAATGAGGCTGGTATCGATACTTACTCAGTTGGTAAGATTAGTGATATCTTCAATGGTGAAGGTATCAACCACGATATGGGCCACAACAAATCAAATAGCCACGGTGTAGACAATTTGATTAAGGCTATGACATCAGAAGAGTTTAAACATGGTTTCTCTTTCACAAACTTAGTAGACTTTGATGCCCTTTACGGACACCGTCGTAATCCACATGGCTATCGCGATTGCTTGCATGAATTTGATGAGCGCTTGCCTGAAATTATCGCTGCTATGAAAGAAGATGATCTCTTGATGATTACTGCAGACCATGGTAATGACCCAACTTATGCTGGTACAGACCATACGCGTGAATACATCCCATTTTTGGCTTACAGTCCAGCCTTCAAAGGTAGTGGCTTGATTCCAGTTGGACATTTCGCTGATATCTCAGCAACAATTGCAGATAACTTCGGTGTTGAGAAAGCCATGATTGGTGAAAGTTTCTTGGATAAACTTGTCTAAAATGAAACGTTATGCTTTTCTGGTTCGTGGGATAAATGTCGGTGGTCGTAATAAGGTAGTCATGGAAAAATTCTGCCATGACCTTGAGAAACTAGGTTTTAAGAATGTCTCTTCCTTTATAAATAGTGGAAATTTTTTCTTTGATTCACCCATGATGAAAGAAGAATTACTTTTAACCATAGAAGAATTTCTGAATAAGTCTTACGCCTTTATTACTGCCTTTTCCATTTTCACACTAGAGGAATACCAAAATGAGTGTAAATCTCTACCAAAATGGTGGGAAAATGATTTGTACAGAAAAGATGTCCTCTTTTATACAGTACAATTAGACAAGGATCAATTAAAGAGAGTAATAAATTCTTTTGATTTGGCAGATGAGACTCTTCATTTTGGGGAATTAGGAATTTACTGGGGAAAATATGATAAGACAAGCTACAATCAAACGGCTTATCATAAAACCCTATTAAAGTCATCATTTTATCCTTATATTACGATTCGAAATGCAAGAACTTTTTCAAACATTGGTCATTATTTAAAAAAATAAGGAACTAAAGGAGATTTAGATGTCACTACTTGAAAAAATTAGAGTTACACAAGCCTTTTTGGAAAGCAAAGGAATTGAAAAACCTGAGTTTGGTTTGATTTTGGGTTCTGGACTTGGAGAATTGGCTGAAGAGGTCAAAGATGCTATTGTAATCGATTACGCAGATATTCCAAACTGGGGACAATCAACAGTAGTCGGTCATGCAGGTAAACTTGTATATGGTACTTTGTCTGGACGTAAGGTATTGGCTCTTCAAGGACGTTTCCATTTTTATGAAGGAAATCCTCTTGAAGTGGTAACTTTCCCTGTACGTGTTATGAAAGCTCTTGGTTGTGAAGGTGTTATTGTAACTAATGCTGCTGGTGGTATTGGCTTCGGTCCTGGTACTTTGATGACTATTACTGACCATATCAATATGACTGGTCAAAACCCATTGATCGGTGAAAACTTGGATGACTTCGGCCCACGTTTCCCTGATATGTCTAAAGCCTACACACCAGAATACCGTGCTACTGCCCATGAAGTGGCTAAGAAACTTGGTATCAATCTTGATGAAGGTGTCTATATCGGTGTAACTGGTCCGACTTATGAAACACCTGGAGAGATTCGTGCCTATAAGACATTGGGAGCAGATGCAGTTGGTATGTCCACTGTTCCTGAAGTTATTGTGGCAGCTCACTCAGGCTTGAAAGTTCTAGGAATTTCATGTATCACTAATCATGCTGCTGGTTTCCAAGAAGAACTCAACCACGAAGAAGTTGTAGAAGTGACTGAACGTGTTAAAGGCGACTTTAAAGGCTTGCTTAAAGCTATTTTGGCGGAACTCTAAGAAATGATTTCTCAGGTAAGGAAACGTTTAAGGTTGTTACTAAAATTCCTTAAGCTGAGTTTAGCTGTTATTGGAACTGGGATTGCTTCAGGTCTTGTTGGAATTTTTTGCCACTATCTTCTAGACTTTATACAAGTTCTTGCGTTTGGTAAAGATAAAGGCAACCTCTTGTTACAGTTTCAATCAGTGGGTGCTTTTCGAAGGTTCTCAGTCTTACTTGTTGTTGGAATTTTGTCTAGTTTATTTTGGTATTTTCTTCAACGGCGTGTCACCTTACTTTCCATTAGCAAAGCTAAGAAACTCGTTGGTGAAAGGAGTCCAAATTTTCTTGGTCAGTCTCTACATGCATTAGTCCAGGTAGCAATCGTTGCTGCTGGGGCCTCAATAGGCAAAGAAGGAGCACCTCGAGAATTGGGTGCTCTCTTTGGTGGTAGTCTTTCTAAAGGATTACATTTAGACATTTCCGATAGACAATTATTAATTGCTTGTGGTGCTGGTGCAGGCCTAGCTTCTGTTTACCAAGTGCCTTTTGCTAGCGCTTTATTTGTTTTAGAAACCTTAGGAGTCTCTTGGAAACTAAAGAATATTATCATTATTTTTGCGACTACTTATGTATCTGCTTATTGTGCCAAACCAATTGTTGGTGGACACACTTTATATATAGTCGATAAAGTGACTATTGATTCCTCCAGTTTCATACAGGCAATCATCTTAGCGTTATCTGTAACACCATTTGCCATAATATTTGGATATTTTGCAAAGAAGGCCAGTAGCCATCGTATTACAGGCAAAGAAATTCTTTGGACGTTGCCCTTTGCCTTTCTAATTCTTGGTGGACTATCAGCTTACCTTCCTATCTTTATGGGAAATGGACAGGTTCTAGCTCAATGGATTTTTTCTGGGAACTCTTCAGCATATCTTCCTGTCATTCTCATCATCAAATGTCTATTGGTCTGTCTACTTTTAAGGGGTGGTGCTTATGGTGGAACTCTGACGCCATCCTTTGCTTTAGGTGTAGGTACGGGTTATCTGATAACGGTACTTCTTGGAAATTTTGGATTTTCTCATAGTCTTAGTTTAGGAATGTTACTAGGGGCAACCGTATTTTTAGGAACAACGCTTGATGCCCCTCTAACAGGAATAGCCTTAGTTGTTGGTTTTACAGGTACTGGAGGTGTTATCGTATTCCCTCTTATACTAGCGAGTATCCTATCAAGGATAATAAACAATAAATGGAAGGAAAGAGTATGAATATTCATTTTATCTTACACGAAACATTTGAGGTTCCAGGAGCTTATTTGAAATGGGCTCAAAAGCGTGGACATCATATTTCGTCAACAAAGGTTTATGAGAAAGAGAAACTTCCAGAAACTGTTGATGATATTGATTTCCTTATAGTAATGGGCGGACCTCAGTCACCTGATGAAGATCGTCAAGTATTTCCATACTATGATCCAAAGGCTGAAATTGCATTAATTCAAAAAGCTATTGATGCTGATATCTATATTGTCGGGATATGCTTAGGGGCTCAACTTTTAGCTGTAGCTTATGGTGGGAAATATGAACATAGTCCAGAACGTGAGATTGGCGTTTTCCCTTTGACCTTAACAGAGGAAGGATTAGCTGATGAGCACATTAAAGATTTTGGTTTTACTTTAAACACGGGTCACTGGCATGGTGATATGCCTGGTTTGAGCGACAAGGCAGTTGTTCTTGCGACCAGTAAGGGCTGTCCACGCCAAATAATTCGCTTTAGCCCTAAACATTATGCCTTCCAAGCGCATTTAGAGTTTGACCTTGAAGCGATTGATTTACTGATAGCTGCTGATGGTGAAGAGCACTTGTGCCAGCAAAATAAACAGTTACCTTTTGTTCAAACACCAGAACAATTGCGTAATCATGATTATTCTCAAATGAATAAAAAGTTATTTGCTTTTCTAGATTCACTAACCCGGGGCTAAACATTTAACTAGCTCATATACTATTTATATAATAGTAGAAAACTTTAAAAAATTAAACTTTAGAATGGTCGAGCAAGGAGTCATATTTGAAAACGAGTGGAGAGTTTAGAAAATAGCTAACCTTCTTAGATGCGTAGAGCTATGTCAGCCTTCCTAATTTTCAGTCACTTTCTAGTTGCTCTTTTACCTTAATAAATAATAGAAAGGATGGGTTAACTGTATTCACTGAACTGAATACAGGCGGAGAACAGTGAAAAAGATAGAATGGATAGCATTTGCAATGCTTCGTCAGTTTCCTATTTTTACTTTGTCTCTGTCACCCTTTATAGATTAATTATGTCAATTCATATTTCTGCTAAACAAGGAGATATTGCTGATAAGATTCTTCTTCCTGGGGATCCTTTACGTGCAAAATTTATTGCCGAAAATTTCCTTGAAGATGCTGTGTGCTTCAACGAAGTACGTAACATGTTTGGTTACACAGGAACATACAAGGGTGAACGTATCTCAGTAATGGGAACTGGGATGGGGATGCCATCTATCTCTATCTATGCACGTGAGCTCATTGTTGACTACGGTGTCAAAAAATTAATTCGCGTAGGAACTGCCGGTTCTTTGAATGAGGATGTTCACGTTCGTGAGCTAGTTCTAGCACAAGCAGCAGCAACTAACTCTAACATTATTCGTAATGACTGGCCTCAATACGACTTTCCTCAAATTGCAAGTTTCAATCTCTTGGATAAAGCTTATCATATTGCCAAAGATTTTGGTATGACAACACATGTTGGTAATGTTTTATCTTCTGATGTTTTTTACTCAAATTATTTCGAAAAAAATATTGAGCTTGGGAAATGGGGAGTGAAGGCTGTCGAAATGGAAGCAGCAGCACTTTACTACCTTGCAGCTCAACACCAAGTAGATGCTCTGGCTATTATGACTATTTCTGATAGTTTGGTAAATCCAGATGAGGATACAACTGCTGAAGAACGTCAAAATACCTTTACTGACATGATGAAAGTAGGTCTTGAAACTCTTATTGCAGACTAGATTATGAAAAGGATGTCTGTAGCTATCTTTTTTTGATTAGCCGAAAGGTTAAAAGTTTTCAAACTACAAGAATACTCTAAAAGTATTTTAAGGAATTCGTCTTTAATGATTAGATAAATAACTGACAATCTCATGAAACATCTTGAAAATGTGATATAATACTTACAATATTAGAGATAGTGATAAAGAATAGATACTTGATAGGCTTATGAAAAACGGTTTCTTCTTTTTTAAAAATAATGATAATTGAAATGAAGTTATAGTAATGTTATAATGATGATGGAAAATGTCTAATTTTAATATTCAGGAGAAATTTATATGAGTTCGCGTACGAAGCGTAAGCAAAAACGGACGAACAATAGATCGTGGGTAATGGTCAACTTTGGATTGACCATTCTGTATGCTATTTTGGCAGCGGTCTTATTATTCACTATGTTCAATTATAACTTCCTATCTTTTAGGTTTTTGAACATAATTATTACCTTCGGTTTGTTACTGGTTCTTGCTGTTAGTATCTTCTTTCAGAAAACCAAAAAATCACCACTAGTGACAACGGTTGTATTAGTAATCTTTTCACTATCTTCTTTGGTTGGTATTTTTGGATTTAAACAACTGATTGATATCACTAATCGTATGAATCAGACCGCAGCTTTTTCAGAGGTAGAAATGAGCATTGTGGTTCCGAAGGATAGTGATATCAAAGATGTGAGTCAGATTACTAGCGTTCAGGCACCGATTAAGATTGATAAGAAAAATATCGATACTTTGATGTCAGCTTTAAAGGATGACAAAAAGGTTGATGTCAAAGTCGATGATGTCGCTTCCTATCAAGAAGCTTATGACAATCTTAAGTCTGGAAATTCTCAAGCAATGGTCTTGAGTGGTTCTTATGCTAGCCTATTAGAATCAGTTGATAGTGACTACGCTTCAAATCTAAGAACGATTTATACCTACAAAATTAAAAGGAAGAATAACGGTTCTGCAAAACAGGTGGACTCAAAAGTTTTCAATATTTATATTAGTGGTATTGATACCTATGGTTCGATTTCGACAGTATCACGTTCAGACGTTAATATCATTATGACTGTTAATATGAATACGCATAAGATTCTTTTGACAACAACACCTCGTGACGCATATGTTAAGATTCCTGGTGGTGGAGCGAACCAGTATGATAAGCTAACTCATGCAGGTATCTATGGTGTTGAAACATCAGAGCAAACTTTGGAAAATCTTTATGGTATTAATATTGATTATTATGCACGTATCAACTTCACGTCATTCCTTAAATTGATTGACCAACTTGGTGGAGTTACCGTTCATAATGACCAAGCCTTCAAAAGTCTTCATGGTAAGTTTGATTTCCCAGTTGGAGATATTCAAATGAACTCAGAACAAGCACTTGGTTTTGTTCGTGAGCGTTATAGCTTGGATGGTGGTGATAATGATCGTGGTAAAAATCAAGAAAAGGTTATTTCAGCGATTGTTAACAAATTAGCTTCACTTCATTCAGTATCAAACTTTACGTCAATTGTTAACAATCTTCAAGATTCTGTTCAAACTAACATGTCTTTGGATACCATTAATGCCTTGGCTAATACACAACTGGATTCAGGAACTAAATTTACAGTTACATCTCAAGCGGTGACAGGTACAGGCTCAACGGGACAATTGACTTCATATGCTATGCCAAATTCTAGTCTCTACATGATGAAGCTAGATGATTCTAGTGTGGAAAGTGCTGCTCAAGCTATCAAAAATATGATGGAGGAAAAATAAGTGATTGATGTTCACTCACATATTGTTTTTGATGTCGATGATGGTCCTAAAACTTTAGAGGAAAGTTTGGAACTCATTGGAGAAAGTTACGCTCAGGGTGTGCGTACGATTGTTTCTACCTCCCACCGTCGTAAGGGGATGTTTGAAACCCCAGAGGATAAAATCTTTGCAAATTTTTCAAAAGTTAAAGAAAAAGCAGAAGCACTTTATCCTGACTTAACTATTTTTTATGGTGGTGAACTTTATTACACCTCAGACATTATTGATAAACTTGAAAAGAATCTCATTCCTCGTATGCACAACACGCAATTTGCTTTGATTGAGTTTAGTGCCAGAACATCTTGGAAGGAAATTCATGACGGGCTGAGTAATGTTATACGAGCAGGGGTAACACCGATTGTTGCTCACATTGAACGCTATGACGCCCTTGAAGAAAACGCTGATCGAGTTCGTGAAATTATCAACATGGGTTGCTACACACAAGTTAATAGCTCTCATGTCTTAAAACCAAAGCTATTTGGCGATAAAGAAAAAGTGAGAAAGAAACGTGTACGCTTTTTCTTGGAAAATAATTTAGTTCATATTGTTGCTAGTGATATGCATAATCTTGGTCCAAGACCACCATTTATGAAGGATGCATATGCTATTATTAAAAAAACATATGGGACTAGACGCGCACGTAATCTCTTTATCGATAACCCCCAAACACTACTTGAAAATCAATACATATAGGAGAAACTATGACTCAGGAAAACACGAAACGTGTTGAAATCGATGTACTTGCACTATTGCATAAACTTTGGAGTAAAAAGGTGTTCATCCTTTTCACGGCCTTTTATGTAGCTGTCTTTGCTTTCTTGGGAACTTACTTCCTAATTCAACCTACATATACGTCATCTACACGCATATATGTGGCTAATCAAACCAATGACAGTAAAAATATTTCAGCTCAAGATTTGCAGGCTGGTACATTTTTGACAAAAGACTATAAAGAAATCATTACATCTAATGATGTCTTATCTGAAGTTATCAAGGATGAAAAATTGAAGATGACTGAAGCTGAGCTTGCTAAAAAGATTTCGGTTAATATCCCTACTGATACACGTCTTATTTCGATTTCTGTAAGTGCTAAAACAGGTCAAGACGCTCAACTCCTTGCTAATAAGGTACGTGAAGTTGCTTCAGAAAAAATCAAGAAGGTAACAAAAGTTGAAGATGTTACAACACTTGAAGACGCTAAATTGCCGGAATCACCATCTTCACCAAACATTAAACGTAATGTACTTATTGGAGCAGTGCTTGGAGGATTCCTTGCAGTGGTTGGTGTATTGGGTCGTGAAATCTTAGATGATCGCATTCGCCGTCCAGAGGATATTGAAGAGACTCTCGGAATGACACTTCTTGGAATTGTCCCTGATACAGATAAAATTTAAGGAGAAGAAATGCCTCTATTAAAGTTAGTAAAATCTAAAGTACAGTTTGCCAAACAAACAGAAGAATATTACAATGCTATTCGCACAAATATTCAACTTTCTGGTGCTCAGATGAAAGTGATTGCTATTAGCTCTGTTGAAGCTGGTGAAGGAAAATCAACGACATCTGTTAACTTAGCGATTTCATTTGCAAGTGTTGGTCTTCGAACACTTTTCATTGATGCGGATACTCGTAACTCTGTTTTGTCAGGAACATTTAAATCAAATGCGCCTTATAAAGGTCTTTCAAATTTTCTTTCAGGAAATGCTGATTTAAATGAAACTATTTGTCAAACTGATGTTTCCGGTTTGGATGTCATTGCCTCTGGTCCTGTTCCACCTAATCCAACAAGTCTTTTACAAAATGATAGTTTTAGACATTTGTTGGATGTTGCTCGCAGTCGTTATGATTACGTCATCATCGATACGCCACCAATTGGTTTGGTAATTGATGCCGTTATTATTGCCCATCAGGCTGACGCAAGTCTCTTAGTTACAGCAGCCGGAAGAATTAAACGTCGCTTTGTAGCCAAGGCTGTTGAACAATTGGAACAAAGTGGTTCTCAGTTTTTAGGTGTCGTTCTTAATAAAGTTGATATGACAGTAGATAAATATGGATCTTACGGCTCATATGGTTCATATGGATCATATGGGGAGTACGGAAAAAAAGCAGAACAAAAAGATGGTCATTCAAGAGCACATCGTCGTAGAAAGGGATAGCATTAATTGAGATAATGCGGCTCCTTACACATTAATATTTTAAGAGGAGTTAAGAGTGAAAGAAAAACAAGAAATTCGTCGCATTGAAATTGGACTTGTACAGTTAGTTGTGGTTGTGTTTGCAGCTTGGTTGGCCAGTAAATTACCTTACACTGAGATAACCAAAGGAAGTATAGCCCTTCTAGGTGTAGTTCATGTTGTCACATACTATATCAGTAGTTATTTTGAAAATCTTAAATATAGGGGCTATTTAGATGAGCTTATTGCAACAGTTAAGTATGGTTTTATATTTGCTCTAGTTGTAACCTTCCTATCATTTTTTACAGATGGTGATTTTTCGATTTCAAGACGAGGCCTTCTATATGTCACTCTAATCGCGTGTACTTTGTTATATTTGACAAATACTTTTCTAAAGTACTTTCGCTCATCCATTTATACACGTCGTAAAGGAAATAAAAATATCCTCTTAATTTCTGATCAAGCACGTCTGGAAAATGTTTTGATTCGTATGAAAGATAATATGGATGGTAGGATTACTGCGGTCTGTGTTTTGGATAATCCTTATTTTACAAATCCTTTTATTAAGAGTGTGAAACCTGAAAATCTTGTTGAATATGCTACACACTCGGTTGTTGACCAAGTGCTAATTAATCTACCTAGTGAACAGTACAAAATTTGGGACTATGCCTCACCTTTTGAGCTTATGGGAATTCCAGTATCCATTAATTTAAATTCCCTTGATTTTATGAGTCAAGGTAAAAAACGTATCCAACAGTTAGGTCCTTTTAATGTTGTTACATTTTCAACGCAGTTTTATAGTTACGGTGATATCGTAGCTAAACGTTTTCTCGATATCTGTGGGGCCTTATTTGGTTTGGTCCTATGTGGTTTAGTCGGAATCTTTCTTTACCCTCTTATCCGTAGGGATGGTGGACCAGCAATTTTTGCTCAAGATCGCGTAGGTGAAAATGGACGTATCTTCAAGTTTTATAAATTCCGTTCGATGCGTGTAGATGCCGAAGAAATTAAGAAGAATTTGATGTCACAGAATCAGATGTCTGGTGGTATGTTTAAGATGGACAATGATCCACGGATTACCAAAATTGGACATTTTATTCGCAAAACGAGTCTTGATGAACTTCCACAATTTTGGAATGTTCTAAAAGGTGATATGAGTTTAGTTGGAACACGCCCTCCAACATTGGACGAATACGAAGCGTATACGCCAGAACAAAAACGTCGATTAAGCTTTAGACCAGGAATCACTGGCCTTTGGCAAGTAAGTGGTCGTAGTGAAATTACTGATTTTGATGAAATGATGAAAATTATTGCAAAGTGTGATACTTGTCGTTTAGCACTATTTGATGATGAATTTCCTTATATCGTTCCTTTAAACTTTGGAACAAATGTAGAAGAAGGACAACTTTATCTATATTTTCATAGTGCCAAAGTAGGAACAAAACTTGATTTAATAAGAAAAAATAATAAAGTGACTTTTGAAATGGATTGTGAACATAATATTATTATGTATGATGAAAGAATGTCATGCACAATGGGTTATGAAAGTATTATTGGACATGGTATTGTAGAATTTGTTGAAGATGAAAATAAGATTAATGCGTTAAAAATCTTAATGAGGCATTATCATGAAGAAGATTTCAAATTCAATGAAAAAGTCGCAATGATGACAGAAGTTTTCCGTGTAAAAGTATTAGACATGACAGGGAAAAGAAGAGATAATATTCATCCTGAAGAAAAAGTAAAAAGACATATTACATTAGAGTAAAACCTTGGCATTGCCAAGGTTTTTAAAACTGATAAACATCTTCACCTAATAGATTTAAGGCATTTAAATCAATAATTTGATAAGTACCACGTTTAATTTTCTTTATGTATTTCTTATCTAAAAATAATTGAAGAACACGTTGGAGTTGACGATAACTACAACCAATCAATTCAGCAACGACTACAAAATTATCTTGAACAATATAATCTTTATGGGAAACAATAAAATAAGCCGCTAATCTATTTTCAACAGGATAATTTAATGAAATAGATTGATTTTGAGTTGATTTAGAAAGCTTGCTGGCAAGATTTTTTGCGATGGCTTTCATAAAGAAAACATCATTCATTAATATTTCATGATATTTAGAACCTTTCATTTCAAAAAAATTCTCTATTGTTGTAACATATCCAATAACCTCTATTTTTTTGCCTAATTCTTCCATAACTTCTCTTTTTACTGTAGTTTCTGAGTCCTCTCCAATTTTAACTCTTCCTCCCATTAAAGCATAATGGTTAGAATTTACGTTTCTATGTACTAAAATCTTTCCATTATGTTCAATTATTACTGTAGCCCTCACATTTAATTTATAATCTTCAACATCAATAGTTAAATCCATTTTTTTCTTGTATG
>OGIQ01000432.1_pt1 | contig 13620 bp, 11 predicted proteins | sample 1571811 | NCBI WGS metagenome assembly OGIQ01 (sample SAMEA2582103, study PRJEB24529) | metagenome | biome: Human gut stool | place: China | collected 2011
AGGCGCATGACGGCTGGAATGCGCTGTTCTGGTGCAATCACGACCAGCCCCGTGCCGTGAGTCGCTTTGGCAGCGATACGGCCTACTGGAAGGAAAGTGCCAAGATGCTGGCCACCGCCATCCACTTCATGCGCGGTACGCCCTATATCTATCAGGGCGAAGAACTGGGTATGACCAATGCGCACTTTACCTCCATTGACCAGTACCGGGATGTAGAAAGCCTGAATTACTACAACATCCTGCGCGGCGAGGGCAAGTCCGAGGCCGAAACGCTCGACATCATCGCCCAGCGCAGCCGCGACAACGGCCGCACTCCGATGCAGTGGGATGCCAGCGCGAATGCAGGTTTCACCACCGGTACGCCGTGGATCGGCACCGCCGATAACTATCAGACCATCAACGCCGCCGCCGAGATGGACGACCCGGACTCGGTGCGCAGTTTCTACAAGACGCTGGTGCACCTGCGCAAACAGCACAAGGTCATCAGCGAGGGGAAGATCGAGTTCCTCTTCCCGGAAAATGCCGACCTGCTGGCCTACCGCCGCTATGGTGCGCCGGACGGAGAAGAGCTGCTGGTGCTGTGCAACCTGACCGGACACGAAGTACCTGTCACCCTGCCGGAGGGCTGGGCCGGTGCGGAAAAGCTGCTGGGCAACTACACGGAAACGGCTGCTGCGCTGCGCCCGTATGAGTGCACAGTTCTGAAAAAATAAAACAGGGTGCGCCCTGCTGGACGCACCCTGCCAAAATCCACATACGACAGCGATATGAGAAACAGGGCGTTCCCCATCGGGAACGCTCTGTTTTTCTTTACTGGTGGTATGATGAGCCTGTTCTGCCTGCCATGCGGCAAGCTCGCTTTCGAGAACACGTCACTTTCGGCAGCTTGCAAGAAAACACGGTGAAAACTTTGGCCAAAAGAGAGAGAACTGGACGGTGCCAGCTCTCTTGACAAGGTTCTTCTACGAAATGTTGTTCCATCCCGGTTTTGTCCCGGTTTCAAAAAGGGCTTGCATTCGGTTATATACCATGCTATAATGCTCCCAGAAATTGAATCAAGAATCTTCAGGGCAGGGTGCGATTCCCTACCGGTGGTACAGCCCACGAGCCGCAAGGCATGATTCGGTGAAACTCCGAAGCCGACAGTACAGTCTGGATGAAAGAAGATAGGAAAGCATAGAGAAACCACAAGATCTCTGTACTCATGGAAGCTGCTCTGAGATGCGTTTGCATTTCAGAGTTTTCTTTTTGCGCAGGAGATACTGCGCCTGTTTGCCTTGCCCTGAACAATCTGGTTCGGGGCTTTTTTATTTGGAGGCAGAGAGATGAACGATACAGAGTATATGCGTCTTGCCTTAGAACTGGCGAAAAAAGGATGCGGATGGACATCCCCAAATCCGATGGTGGGTGCTGTCATTGTAAAAGATGGTCAGATCATCGGGCAGGGATGGCATGAACGGTATGGCCAGCCCCATGCGGAGCGAAATGCGTTAGCATCCTGCGTTGTTGACCCCGAAGGGGCAACGATGTATGTGACGCTGGAGCCCTGCTGTCATTTTGGGAAACAGCCGCCGTGTGTGAATGCTATTCTGGAAGCGGGCATCAGCCGGGTCGTAGTGGGGTCGGCAGACCCAAACCCGCTGGTGTCGGGAAAAGGAATTGCTGCTTTGCGGGTGCAGGGGGTAGCGGTGACGGAAGGCGTTTTGCGGGAAGAATGCGACGCACTCAATCGGATATTCTTCCATTTTATAACGACAAAACGCCCGTTTGTTTCTATGAAGTATGCCATGACAATGGACGGAAAAATTGCCACCGTTACGGGCGCATCTAAATGGATTACAAGTGAAGCTGCCCGAGCGTATGTTCAACAACAGCGGCATCGTTTCAGCGGAATCATGGTCGGTGTCGGAACCATTCTTGCCGATGATCCCTTATTGACCTGCCACATGGAGAACGGAAAAAATCCAGTTCGCATCGTCTGCGATACTCAGCTGCGGACACCATTGCAAGCACAGGTGGTCGCAACAGCAAAACAGATCCCGACCATCCTTGCGACCTGCTGCGCCGACCCGAAACGGCAGGCGATATATCGACAGGCTGGGTGCCGAGTGATTTGTCTGGACAAAAGGAACGGTCACGTTGACCTTGTACAACTTATGGAAAAACTTGGTCAGGAACAAATCGACAGCATTCTTCTGGAAGGCGGAGGGACACTGAACTGGGCAGCACTGGAAAGCGGCGTTGTTCAACAGGTGCAGGCGTACATTGCCCCAAAGCTGTTCGGCGGACAGGAAGCAAAAACACCGGTGGAAGGTGCAGGAGTTCCTATGCCGAGTGCAGCATTCCGGCTGAAAAACAGCAGCCTGACCCATCTTGGCGAGGATATCCTGATTGAAAGCGAGGTCGAGTATCCATGTTCACCGGAATTATAGAAGAAGTCGGAACCGTAAAGCAGATCACGCATGGGCAGCATTCGGAAGTGCTGAACATTCAGGCACGGACCGTTCTGGAAAACACAAAAATCGGTGACAGCATCGCAGTGAATGGCATCTGCCTGACCGTTACCCGGCTTTTTGCAGACAGCTTTTCTGCCGATGTTATGCATGAAACCCTGAACCGCTCCTCTCTTGCAGGTCTTATGGTCGGGAGCAGGGTCAATCTGGAGCGGGCAATGGCTGCGGATGGACGGTTCGGCGGGCATATTGTGGCGGGTCATGTGGATGGCACCGGGTGCATCCTGCGAATCGAAAAAGACGACAATGCGGTCTGGTTTACCATCCATGCGGAACCAAATCTTTTGCGCTATGTCGTGGAAAAAGGCTCCATCACGGTCGATGGTATAAGCCTGACGGTGGCAGAAGTCGGTTCGGATGCGTTTTCGGTGTCCACCATCCCTCACACCGTCAGCTGTACAAATCTGTGTCAAAGACACAAAAACGATGTGGTAAATCTGGAGACCGACATCCTTGGCAAGTATGTCGAAAAGCTGTTTCAGCCGATACCGCAGGAACACCGGAAAAGCTCTGTCACGAAAGAAATGCTGATACGCTACGGATTTGAATAAGGAGAAACGACGATGAGATTCAATACCATTCCTGAAGCTCTGGAAGATTTGAGACAAGGCAAGATCATTTTGGTGACGGATGACCCGGAACGCGAAAACGAGGGCGATTTTATCTGTGCCGCTGAGTTTGCGACAACAGAAAATGTCAATTTCATGGCGACCCACGGCAAAGGTCTGATCTGTATGCCGATGTCGGAAGCCTTTGTACAGAAGCTGAAGTTTCCGCAGATGGTTCAGCATAACACGGACAACCATGAAACCGCCTTTACCGTGTCCATCGACCATATTTCAACCACGACCGGCATTTCGGCTGCGGAACGCTCTATTACTGCGCTGGCCTGTGTAGCAGAAGACGCAAAAGCAGAAGATTTCCGGCGACCGGGTCATATGTTCCCGCTTTTAGCAAGGAAAAATGGTGTTCTGGAACGGAACGGCCACACAGAAGCCACCGTAGACCTGTGCCGTCTGGCAGGGCTGAAAGAGTGCGGGCTTTGCTGCGAGATCATGAGGGACGATGGCACTATGATGCGCACGAAGGAACTTGCACAGCTGGCAGAACGATTCCAAATCAAATTCATCACCATCCAAGCCTTGCAAGAGTACCGTAAGTGTCACGAAAAGCTGGTCGATCAGGTGGCTGCCGTAAATCTGCCGACAAAATACGGCGACTTCCGCGCATACGGTTTTGTGAGCCGCCTGAACGGAGAGCATCACATCGCATTGGTAAAAGGTGAAATCGGTGATGGCCGGGATGTCCTGTGTCGGGTGCATTCGGAATGTCTGACGGGTGATACGTTCGGTTCGCTGCGCTGCGATTGCGGACAGCAGTTGGCTGCGGCGATGACGCAAATTGAAAAGGAGGGGCGTGGCATCCTGCTCTATATGCGGCAGGAAGGGCGCGGTATCGGTCTCATAAATAAGCTGCGTGCCTACGAGTTGCAGGAACAGGGCATGGATACCCTGGAAGCCAACCTCGCCCTTGGTTTCCATGGGGATGAACGGGAGTATTACATGGGAGCACAGATTTTGCGGGAGCTGGGAGCACATAGTTTGCGCCTGTTGACCAATAATCCGGATAAGGTATACCAACTTTCCGAGTTCGGTCTGGAGATTACAGAACGTGTCCCAATTCAGATGACTGCGACCGCGCACGACCTGTTCTATCTGAAAACCAAGCAGGCAAGAATGGGACATATCCTGAGTTATTAAGGAAAAGAGGGATTTTACAATGAAATCATTTGAAGGAAAACTGATTGCACAAAACATCCGGGTCGGTATCGTTGCTGCACGATTCAACGAGTTCATCACCTCAAGGCTCCTTGGCGGGGCAATGGATGCACTCCTTCGGCACGATGTGAGCGAGGACGATGTTCATGTCGCATGGGTGCCGGGAGCGTTTGAAATTCCGCTGGTTGCTTCCAAAATGGCAAAAAGCGGAAAGTACGATGCTGTGATTTGCCTTGGCGCAGTGATTCGCGGCTCTACCAGCCATTACGACTACGTCTGCAACGAAGTCTCAAAAGGCATCGCAGCAGTTTCGCTGGAAAGCGGTATTCCTGTTTTATTTGGCGTTCTGACGACTGAAAATATCGAGCAGGCAATCGAGCGGGCAGGTACGAAAGCCGGAAACAAGGGCTATGACTGCGCGGTCAGCGCCATCGAAATGGTCAATCTGATCCGCGAAATGGATGCAGAGTAACGGTGACACAGGAGCCTTCCATGATTGTGATACGAGCGAACACCCCGGACCCGGTACTGGAGCAAACGATTCTGAGCCTTTTGCAACAGGCGCAGATCGATGCGGAGCAGATCACATTCTGCGCAAAGAAAAAACTGGAACTGCCGGGATTGGTGATTGACAACACCCGACATGAAATTTCAGCCAACGGCAGAAATATTTCGTTGACACGTCTTGAATCTGACCTGTTGTGGGTGCTGGCAGTCTGCGAAGGAACGACGCTTTCTAAAAAAGAGCTTTTTGATGCTGTATGGGGAAAGGATTGCGCCGATACCTTAAAAGTGGTTGGCAATACCGTTTCCAATCTCCGAAAGAAGCTGGCATTCTGCGGGCTGGACGGATGTCTTTGCACAGTTGGTGGAGGGTATGCTTTTCGTTACGTTCTGGCAGAGCAGGGAAAAGCCCATTCCAATACTGTCCCGACAATGGTATACTGTTGCCCAAAGGAGCTGAGAGAAAATGACCCGAATCTTGTTCATCTGTCTGGGGAATATCTGCCGTAGTCCCATGGCGGAATTTGTTATGAAAGACCTTGTGGAAAAAGCCGGTATTGCAGAAAAATTTGAAATCGCCTCCGCTGCGACCAGTGCGGAAGAAGTGGGCAACCCGGTCTATCCACCCGCTCGGCAAAAATTGGCAGACCATGCCATTTCCTGTGCAGGCAAAACGGCGCGCCAGATGACACGGCAGGATTATGATACCTATGATTATCTGGTTGCAATGGATCGAAGCAACCTGCGGGATATGGCTCGTTTTGTAGGGAACGACCCGTTGCACAAGGTCTCCCTCCTGATGTCGTATACCAGTACGCCGCACGATGTGGCCGACCCGTGGTTTACTGGAAATTTCGAGGACACATGGCGGGATGTACTGGCAGGTTGCACGGCGTTGTTAGAGAGGCTGTGCCAATAAAAGAAACAACTGGGTGTATCATCGTTCAGATGAAGCATCCAGCTGTTTTTGATTTAATCTTCTGGTCTGTCGTGGTCGCAGCCGAGGGCGTATGGCTTTTTACATCAGAAGTTGTTGGAAAATCAACCCTGGATGCGGGTCTGCATCAGATGGTCCGGGGTATAGGCATCGGATAAGGTACCGTTCATGCTGGCGGCATAGTAATACAGGGCTGTCCAGGATTTCAGTTCATAGCTGGTGCCCTCCAGAACGCCCTTGCCGCGGCAATAAGGAGCCCAGAACCGGTAGTATTCCTCCGATTTGTTGTCGGAGGGAACATCCATGTAGGTGCCGGTGGCCTCATCGTAGGGGGCAAAGGGAAGCGCCTGCCCTGTGGCCATTTTGCTGGCCCAGGGCAGCAGACTCACCAAGTTCTGGGAGGATTCAAAGGTGAACGAGGTGGAGTAGGCTTTGTGGAAGTCCAGAGGCTGCCAGCTGTCGCTCTCCGGGAAATAGACTTCGATGCTGGAAACATCACAGGAGATCTGCCCGTCAGAAATGTGATAGCGGTAGCGCAGATTTCCGGTGTGGAGGGTGCCGGCACCGCCGTAGGTCCGGCCCTGAGGGGTGACACCGGAGCACGCAGCATCAAAGACACAGATGGATGCCAGTTGTGCACCGGACAAGTCGCAGACCACCAGACTGGAGCCCGCGCTGTGGTCGATCGCCGATTCACCGGTGGATTGCTCGTTGAAGGCGTCCGCGACGGTAAAGTCACCTTGATACAGCGCAGTGCGGACGTAGCCGCCGAACACGAAGGATACCTGAGAGCCGGAGGCATAATTGAAGGAATCACAGATAAAGGCGGTGACAGGAGACTGGATGTAGGTGTATCCGATGGCCTTTCCGTCTTCGTACTGGATATAGTCATAGCCGGTGGGGATGGTCATCACCACGCTGTCCGGCGTTACATCGTCCAGACCCAGCTTGGAGAAATAGCCGTCCGGTGCCGTCAGGTCTGCGTCGTAGCGGGCCAGAAGATCCTGCATACTCCGGTATGCCAGAGCTTCCGGTGACAGATCCCGGGGATCCTCGTAGTCGTATGCCTTCGTCAGCTCATAGCAGCAGGTCTCCTCGGGCACCCAGGTCCAGCCGACAGATGTTTTTTGCAAGCTCAGCACGCCCAGGTTTTGAGCATAGCAGCCGGTGGAGGTCATGATCACGCCGTTTTCCACGATGGGTTGGTCATAGGCGAGATGGTCGTGAGCGTTCTGGATCACGTCCAGGAAGCCTTCCTGAGCCCGCGCGGTGGCCCGGTCCTCTTCCATGCCGCAGTGGCTGATGGCGATGACAAGATCACAGCCCTTCTCCTCCTTGAGGAAACGGGCATAGACTCTGGCAACCTCGGCACAGTCCATCCGGGTCAGGTCCGAGTTCTTGCAGTAGCCGTAGGACTCCTCGCCTTCCAGGGCAAACAGACCCACCCTGTAGCCTGCTACCTGGCGGATGGCGTAGTTTTTGGCCCCGGTCTTGGCGTAGGCCCCGGAACCAAAAGCATTGGTGCTCAGGTCATTGGGGCGGATGTCGGCGCTGGTATAAGAGATCGGCTCGCCGTTGGCGTTGTATTTGATGAACATATTGGATACCAGCAACTGGGGCAGTTTGCGGTAGACCCCGTAGCGCAGCCGGTTTTTCCGGGCGTTGACCCAGGAGTTTTCGACGGCCTGATCGCCCACGTCGAATTCGTGGTTGCCCAGGGTGCAGAAATCTACCTGCATTTCGGCCAGGGCCAGGATCTCCCAGCCCTTTTGATAGCCGTCCTGGTAAGGAGTTCCCTGGGAGTAGTCACCACCGTCCAAGGTCAGGGTTTTGCCAAAGGCTCGGTGGCGTACCCCGGCCTGTGCGGCGGCCATTCGCGCCACGCCGCCGGTGATCCGGGTAGAGCCGTCCGTACTCATGATCTTAGAAGTACCCAGATTGGAGTGGATATCGTTGCTCAGCAGCAACACGATATCGCCTTTGTAGGGGGTGTGGTCTTGCGTGTCAGGCCAGGCACAGCCCATGAGAGCGGGAGCCATAGCAGTTCCGGCAGCGGTGGCGGCTGCCAGCTTCAGGAAACTTTTCCGCGAAATCTTTTTCATGATTCTGTTCTCCTTTTGACAGTCTCTTGGTATCGTGTCATTCTTGTGATGATGGACGGGAGTGGCCATTCTCCCATCGGGTCTTTGGGACTGCTGTACTTCCGGTGCACACGGAAAAACGCAGAGAAGATTCCAACCTTGCAAAAAGAAAAAGACGCACCACAAGCCGAAAGGGGCTGTTGTGCGTCTCTCATTCTCTCACGCAGAACCTATATGGAATCCTTGTATCTCATACTATAGCAAGACTTTCCGCAAAAGTCAACACATTGCCTTGTTTTTTGATTGAGTGTTGAAAATGTTTTGGCTTTTGCAATATGGGCAAGGCCGGACCCTGTGAGCGTGAAAAACCTTCAGCTGTTTCCCAATGGACACGAATCGACAAAAATGAAGGAAAAACCACCAGCTCGGCTGGTGGATGTTTATGGTGTGCAAGGGCAATTGTTGCCAATTTTCACAGATTGCGCTATACTGATTCCGAAAAGTTTTTGTGAAGGGGAGAACCGGATGCTGCGCTGTGCGATCGTGGAGGACAGCCCCAGAGAGCTGGAACATCTGAAAGAATGCCTTGCCCGCTACTCGGCAGAGCGGGATATCCCGCTGGAGACCACGGCCTTCGGGGATGCGGCGTCGTTTCTGGAACATTACCGTGCCGACTATGACATCGTGTTCATGGACATCGAGCTGCCGGGCATCAACGGCATGGAGGCGGCCCACCGCCTGCGGGAGATCGACCAGCAGGTCATCCTGATCTTTGTGACCAACATGGCCCAGTTTGCGGTCAAGGGCTATGAGGTGGATGCGCTGGACTACATCATCAAGCCTGCCCAGTATGGGCCGCTGAGCATCAAGCTGGACCGTGCGGCCCAGCGCTGGCGCGCCGCTGCCGAGAGCGTGATGGTGGCCCTGCCCACCGGCACCCAGCGGCTGTTGCTGTGGGAGATCTATTACATCGAGGTGCAGGGCCACAAGCTGACCTATCACACCGAAAAAGGCCAGCTGCCGGGCACCGGAACCCTGCAGGACGCCGAACAGCGGCTGCACGGCAAGGGCTTCCTGCGCTGCAACAAGTGCTATCTGGTCAACCAGAAGCACATCCAGACCGTCACCGGCAGCGACGTGGTGCTTTCCAACGGGGAGAAGCTGCAGATCAGCCGTCTGCGCAAAAAGGAATTCATGGAGGAGCTGGCCCGCAGCATGGGCAATGAATTTGTGCTATGAGTACGGTCATCGATCTGTTTGAACGCCACGGCTATGTGCTGGAACTGCTGGCGTGCGTGGCGGCCACCACCTGGAAGCTGGAGCGGCAGGAGCGCTTTGCGGCGCGGCTGACCGGCATCCTGCTGGCGGAGGCCTGCTTTACCATCGTGTGGGAGCAGGTGCCCCACAACCTCTACACCGAGTCGCTGCGCACCTTTCTGCTGTGGAGCATCGCGGCGGTGGGTATCCGGCTGTGCTTCCGCATCGCGGCAGCGTGGGCGGTGTTCTACGCCACGGCGGCGGGCACCATGCAGCACATCATCTACCGGGGGGCCAAGCTGCTGCAGAATGCGGTGTACCACATGGACCGGCAGTACTGGGCCTGGAGCCGGTGGGTCTATCTGGGCCTTTTCGTGCTGCTGTTCGCGGTGTGCTGCCTGACCCTCACCCGGCGGCTGCACAGCCGCAATCTGGGCACACTGCCCGGGCGCACGATGACTTTTATCATGGTGGGCTATCAGCTGAGCATGAACATCTTCGTCAACCTGTTCAACGCCTTTAGTGTGGACAGTGCCCCGCGCATCTTTACCGTCTACAGCGTCTACGACGAGGTGACCACCATCCTGCTGTTCTTCCTGCTGTGTGAGATCCTGCAGCGCAGCGACGCCGAGTGGGACAACATGGTGTTGCAGCAGATGATGCGCCAGCAACGCCAGCAGATGGAGCTGTCCAAGGAGACGGTGGAGCTCATCAACATCAAGTGCCATGACATCCGCAAGCAGCTGTACACGCTGGGCAGCCGGGTGCCGACCGAGGAGCTGGACGAGCTGAAAAAGGCGGTGGATATCTACGGCTCCACGGTCAAGACCGGCAACGAGACGTTGGACGTGCTGCTGGCGGAGCGCTCCATCGTGTGCAAGGGCCGCGGCATCCAGCTGGATTACATCGCCGACGGTGCAAAGCTGGACTTCCTGAAGCCCGGCGAGGTGTACTCGCTGTTCGGCAACGCGCTGGACAACGCCATCGAGGCGGTGACCCCGCTGGAGCCGGACCGCCGCTACATCGGCCTGCAGGTGCGGGCCGAGCGGGGCATGCTGCTCATCCGCATGGAGAACTGCGCCGCCGAGCCGCTGCACTTTGTGGACGGCCTGCCCCAGACCACCAAGGGGGACGCCCGGTGGCACGGTTTTGGCGTTAAGAGCATCCGCCGCATCGTGCAGCAGCACGGCGGCACCCTGACGATGCAGGCACAGGACGGCATGTTCCGTCTGGTGGCGCTCCTGCCGCTCAAATGACAGTTCAGGGCCCCAAAATGACAGTTTGGGAAAAATTTGTTGTAAATATTCACAAAACCTCTATACTATCGGCAGAGCTTTGAATCACTCTGCCGGTTTCTTTTTGTGCGGCGTTTGCTTCCGCACCGCACAGGGGGAGAGCGGACAACTTTCAAAGGAGGACAAAATGTTGAAGAAGAAAAACCTGTGGCGCGGTTTGACCATGGTGTTTGCCCTGCTTCTGGCCGTTTCCATGATGGCAGGCAACATCCTGGAGCTCTACCGCACCTCTGTGGATGCCTTCCTGGGCACCCGCAGCACCCAGACTGTGACCGAGCAGTCGGACGATGAATCCGATGCCTGGACCTACAAGTCGGAATTCACCACGGCCAAAGAAGCCTACGAGGGCTTCAAGGACTTCGCCATCGAGGCTTCGCAGGAGACCTTTGCCCTGCTGAAGAACGAGAACGGTGCCCTGCCTCTGGCCAAGGATGCCAAGATCACCATGCTGGGCGTCCGCAGCTATGCTCCTGTTTACGGCAACAGCGGCGGCAGCGTGCCGGACGGCAAGTCCACCGTGCAGATCTTTGACGCCTTTACCGAGCGCGGCTTCCAGCTGAACCCGGAGACCCTGGCAGCTTACGAGGCATTCTTTGCGGACAAGGAATGGACCAAGCCCCAGTTCGGCGGCGGCATCCTGCCGGCTTACGCCGAGATCACCGCTTACGATGATCCCCACGAGCTGACCCTGGACGAGCTCAAGCAGCTCAACCCCGACTTTGAGTCCAAGTACACCGAGTACGGCGACGCTGCCATCGTGGTGGTGAGCCGTGTCGGCGGCGAAGCCCGTGCATACTACCCCGGCGAGGAAGGCCTGGCAGACGGCGTGCACACCGTCAACGGCAACATCCTGAGCCTGAGCGATGAAGAAATGGCCATGATCGAGGAAGCAAAGGCCAATTTCGACAAGGTCATCGTGCTGGTCAACGCAGCCAACCCCATGGAGATCTCCAACCTGGAAGAGGACCCCGACATTGACGCCATCCTGTGGGTGGGCTACCCCGGTGCTTATGGCTTCTACGGCGTGGCCGACGTGCTGAACGGCACCGTGGCTCCCTCTGCCCATCTGGGCGATACCTTCGTCAAGAACGGTGCACTGGCTCCCGCCATGCAGAACTTTGGCAACATCCCCTGGGCAAACGCTTCGGACTTTGCTGAGGGCACCAGCGTCAACTCCTACCTGATCGAGACCGAGGGCATCTACACCGGCTACCGTTACTACGAGACCCGTTATGCGGACATCGTGCTGGGCAACGGCGGTGCCAATGCCTCTGCCGGTACCTACGCCAACGCCGACGGCACCGTGGCCACCAGCGACGGCACCTGGAGCTACGACAACGAGGTGGTCTATCCCTTCGGCTACGGCATGAGCTACACCAACTTCGACATGAGCGACATGAACGTCAGCTACAATGCCGCCGATGACACCTACACCGTCACCGTCAAGGTCACCAACACCGGCGACATGGCCGGCAAAAAGACCGTGCAGGTCTATGTCCAGAGCCCCTACACCGACTACGACAAGCAGAACGGCATCGAAAAGTCCGCCCTGCAGCTGATGGACTACGAAAAGACCAACACCCTGCAGCCCGGCGAGAGCCAGACCATTACCATGAATGTGGACATGAGCCTGCTGGCCAGCTACGACAGCCAGAACGCCAAGACCTTCATCGTGGACCCGGGCGACTACTACTTCGCCATCGGCTCTGACGCCCATGATGCTCTGAACAACATCCTGGCTGCTCGGGGCAAGACCACTGCCGACGGCATGACCGCCGACGGCGATACTTCCAAGACCTACCAGTGGACCTGGGACGGCGCTGTGGATGCCGACACCTTCTCTGTGAGCAAGGCTGGCGTGGAGATCACCAACGCAGTGAGCGACGGCGACTACTCCATGGACATCAACACCTTCATCCCCGGCACCGCTACTTATCTGTCCCGCAGCGACTGGGACGGCACCTTCCCCACCACCATTACCGGCCTGAAGGCCGAGGACCGTCTGGCCACCCTGCTGGCCAACGACTTCATCGACATCAAGACCGATGAGGACACCTCGGACATCGTGTTCGGCGACACCACCAGCACCCTGACCCTGAACGACCTGAAGGGCGCTGACTTCGACGATCCCCGCTGGGATGAGCTGGTCGGCAAAGTGACCATCGACGAGTTCCTGAACTTTGCCTCCAACGCCTTCCACAACATCCAGAACATCGACTCTGTGGGCCTGCTGCAGTACGCAGCCGACGACGGCCCCAACGGTTCCGACTCGCACTACCTGACCGAGGGCAGCTACCAGGGCACCCCGTATGCAGATGCTGCCGATTACGACTACGGCACCCGCGTCGGCCCCACCCCGGAGAACATTGCTTACAGCTGGAACAAGGAACTGGCCTACCGCGTGGGTGAGATCACCCTGGGCGAGAGCACTCTGGTGCTGAACCTGCCCATCATGATCGGCCCCGGCATGAACATCCATCGTCACGGCTACAACGCCCGCGGCGCAGAGTATTACTCCGAGGACCCCGTCCTGTCCGGTTACACCGGTTCCGCTGTGGTGCAGGGCGCTCAGAGCAAGGGCACCCTGGTCAACATCAAGCACGCCGCCTTCAACGATCAGGAGATCAACCGCTCCGGTATCGCAGTCTTTATGACTGAGCAGAAGGCCCGTGAGCTGGAGCTGCGCAACCTGCAGCAGGCCTTTGAGGGCAACGGCAAGCCCGCTTCCTTCGAGGCGGATCCTTCCCGCGATGACACCTACACTGTGGGTGCTCTGGGCGTGATGAGCTCCTACAACCGCATTGGTGCCGTGGCCTCCAGCGCAAACGCTGGTGTCCAGGTGCAGATCATGCGCAACGAGTGGGGCTTCAAGGGCTACAACGTCACCGACTTTACCGGTGTTACCCTGCACGCTTCTCCCAAGGAGTCCATCCTGGCCGGCACTACCGCATTCTGCGGTTTCGGCAAGGACGACAGCATCACCTACTGGAATGCTGATGCTCTGAAGGGCGACCGCACCATGCTGCTGGCCATCAAGCAGAATATCCATTACCTGCTGTACGCTCTGGCCAACAGTGCCGCCATGAACGGCGTCAACTCCACCACCCGCACCATCAGCGTGATGACCTGGTGGCGTATGACCTACCGCGTGTGCATCTACGGCTTTGCAGCCCTCACCGCACTGTGCGCCCTGCTGTACGTCGTGTCTGCGGTCAAGAGCAAGAAGCAGAAGACTGCAAAGGAGGCCTGAGCCAG
>OGIQ01000437.1_pt1 | contig 13526 bp, 12 predicted proteins | sample 1571811 | NCBI WGS metagenome assembly OGIQ01 (sample SAMEA2582103, study PRJEB24529) | metagenome | biome: Human gut stool | place: China | collected 2011
TTTTTGAAATTTTTTTGTAGGCTCTATCCCTTACCCCAACTTTTATTATAGAGCCAAAAAAGATAGCATTTTTGATTTGTATTGAGTTTTATGTTCTAGCCGTATTTGCGTTAATTCCATTATGATACTTTGGCTTTGTGTTGCAGGAATTTGAAGCTTTTATTATCGAAAAATTTAAATAAGGTTTAAAGCTGCTTCCCTAAATAAGAATTATAGAGTGCATTTTTTGTCGGATTTATTACCATTTTTGCAAAAATCAACATTCACAAATATTTTTTTGATAAATTTATAATAAGGAGGTTGATTACAATGAAAAACAAAAAATTAACATATATTCAAAAAAGCGTTTTCTAATTTCATCAATAATTGTTTATGCCATACATATAGCGTTTTATTTAACTTTATTAATAGTGTTTGATGTTAAATTAAATATCAAAGCAAATATTCATCACAGAGTTATGTCGGTATGGTTTGTTTTTAACATTCTGATATTGCATAACTCTTTAATTGTTTTTGGAGGATACCGTAAATGAAAAAATTATTAAGTGCGTTACTAATTGCTTTATTGTTGCCGACTATGATGTTGATGTCTGCATGTAATGACGCAAGCAAAACTTCAGATGATAAATTATCATTTGACTACACAACAAATTTTCAATATTATTACAGTAACTTGAACGGAATAAATTTTCCTGTGACAAAATCAGAAAAAGGGTACTATGTGTTTTTGCCTAATAATTACCTTTACTATATTGACCGTAAATCACAGGCGGCAACACCGCTATGTAACAAGCCTAATTGTTCGCATAACAGCGTTGATTGTAATGCATACTTTAATTTATTTGTAAATGCATCAGGAGAATCAGCTAATATTGTGCAATATTATGATGGTAATTTATATATTGTTGTAAAAGATGAAGATGCTATGGGTAATTTTCTCGGAAATATATTGTACAAAGTTACACCCGATGGATCAACAAGGGAAAAACTGATTGAATTTAAAGACGGCATTTCGCATTGGTTGATTCATAAAGGTTATTTTTATTTCTCACAGGATAAGTTTGCCGATGATATTGATTCGTCCTCAGTTTATGACAGCTTTTCGATAAAAAGATATAAAATAAATAACATTAAATCTAAGCCGGAGGAAATCTTTAACAGCAAAAATTACAGTGATAATCTTAGAGGTACTTTCCAATTTACCGCATATGATGACTATATTTATGTGCCGGTTCTTCCTATTTCAGAAGATGAAATTAAAAAGCAGGAAGAAAGCGGAAAGGTAACAGTTTCTACGTATCAGGAATTTTATTCGATTAATATCAATACGATAAAAATAAACCAAATTAGAAATGATGAAGGTGATGTTTGCTCGCCGTTTTTCTATAATGGACAGCTAACATATCTTATTGATAATTCGGATACTAACGGTAAGTTTAAATATTTTACAAGTGAACTCGACGGAAGCAATCCTAAACTTTTAACGGAAATGAATTACGGCGATAATTTGTTTGCAAATGAATCACAGCTGTATTTACAGAACTTTAGTGAAGATACAGATGAAAACGCAGCAACTGAAAGTGACGGAGATAATGTTAAGTCTCTTGACGCTTCATTTAATGAAAAAAGTTCGTTTTTAATACCTTTTGAATGTTCAGTGTTAAACATTTCCCAGGATTCAGATTGCTTCATATTTGTTCAACAGGTGGATAATATGAATTGCGAGATTTATTTTGTTGATAAGTCAAAAACAGAATCTCTGTCAGGACAAACAGTGGAATATAAAACATTATTAAGTTCCGTGAATGTCGAGGGTGAAAATAGTAACGCATTAAGCCAAATAGATGAGAATGAAAAAATTGATACTAATGATAATGAATTGAAAAATGTTTTTGAAAATACACAAAATAAGTTGTATAAGATTTCAACATCATATGACAAAACGCTTTCTGATGAAGTCAATAGTGGCTTTTCAGTAACTTTATCTTGGGCGGGTGACGGAGGTAATTATACTGCAAATTTTCAAATATTGAAATTTAAAACCGCAGCTAATGCCGAAAAATTCGTTAAAGAAAATCCTCTTTCTTTTGTAAATGGTCAATATGTAGCTTTTGTATCTGTTGATAAAATTCCCGTAGAAATTAAAGATATGTTAGTTTCTATTATAAGAAATGAACCTATTTCGCCAATTAACAGCACTGATTTTGGCGGAGAAATCTACTCATTTAATTAAGGTTGTAATAATATGAAATTGATTATGTTCGAGATTTACAAACTGTTCAGCAAAAAACTGTTTTTAATATGCCTTGTTTTGTTTTTTTCTGCAAATTCAATATTTTTGGTTTACACTCAATCAAATAATCTTGAAGTAAAAACAGTACATACTAATTTATCTGATTATGAGAATATAATATCTAAATATTCAGATTATGTGCCGACTGAAGCACAACGACAACTTGAAAGTGAATTAAAAACAGTTGAAATCGCTCTTCAATTTGACAGAACGGCAGATAACAGCAACGGCGATGATCTAAAAAATCTTGGGCGAATTACCGAACAATATAAGGCGGAGAACCCGGAGGAATACAAAAAGGCGCGGGCGTTACATTATACAAAACAAGAGCTTCTTGATAAACAAACCTATCTTTCAAATTTGGTAAATCAATGCAAGTCTTTAGTTGATTATAGCTCTTTTATAGGCGATATGGATGAGCGCGCGCAGACGCAGACAAAGTTCTCGGTTTTTGCGGAAGAAGGTTCGTTTTCATACAACAACATATTAAAAACCGCCGAGGATTTTAAAGATGTTAATAATACAAAGCTTAAAATCGGAAACAATTTTGCCGTAGAAAATTCAACAACATTTGTTCTGACCGATTTGCTCGTATTTGCGCTTGTATTTTTAATGTGCATCTATATTTTTACATTGGAAAGGGACAAGGAATTATACGGGCTTATCAGAACCGCAAAATACGGACGTATGCCGCTTATTATTTCAAAATTATTCGTCCTTATCTTTTTTACGATTTTAATATGCGCAGCATATTATTCTTCAAATATTGCACTCTGCGGATTGTACAGCGGCTTCGGCGATATGACAAGGAATATTCAGTCCTGCGAGCTTTTTATGAATTGTAATTTAAAGCTGCAAATTTGGCAATATCTTGTTTTGTGGGGCTTATCAAAAATAATCACGATGTGCGTGCTTGCCCTTTTTATCGCGTTTATATTTGTTTTAGTAAAAAATACGGGAATGGTTTTTGTCGTTACCGCATTTTGGGTTTTCATTGAAGGAGTTCTTTATCTTGCAATAGGAAGCAACTCTCCCCTAAATCAGCTTAAGTATATAAACTTTTTATACTTTTTAAGCGGAAATAATATTTTCGGAAATTATCTTAATATCAATATTTTTTCACATACTGTAAATATTACCCTGATTTACGTTATAGCTATGATATTGATCGCTATTGCTTCCGTAACCGTAATTTGCATGTCTTTTGTAAAATCCGCGCAAATAACGACAAACAATATATTTACGCCAATGCTTGAAAAATTCAGACGAAGGTTTTATAAAATTCAAGGCGGCGTTTCAATATTCAAAGGCGAATGTTTTAAGCACTACAAAGGCTCAATGGCAATAATAGCGATTATTCTGCTTGTTTTTGTCGCCTACGGTAATGCTACTGATGATATTTCTGTTGTATACAGTTCGGCTCAGGAAAGCGCATACAGCGCGTATATTGATAAGCTTGAGGGCGAGCTTACGCAGGAAAAAGAAGATTATTTGCGGCGACAGCAGGATTATTTTGACGGACTGAATGAAGAGCTTAACACCATTTCAACTGATATGTCCTTATCGGCTGAAGAAAAAGAAATAAAGATAACGGCCATAGATTCGATTTTGAAAACCAAGGGCGCCGCCTTTGAGGAGATTTCAAATCAAGCCTCGTACATAAAAGAGGTCGGAGAGCGTTATCATATTACTCCCATATTCATTAACTATATTGTTTATAAAAGACTTGCCCAAAATCCGTCAAGAGAATGGCAGTATTTTACCTTGCTTATGGCAGTAATAATATTTATATCGTCCGATATATTTGCATATGAGCATAAAAAGCATATGATTGATCTAATTCGCTGCACAAAAAAGGGCAAGCTGAGGCTTGTACTTTCAAAAGTAATGACACTTTCGCTTACCACACTTATATCATATACTTTAATTTATTTGCCTTATTATATAAATTTCATAAAAACCTTCGAAACAGAGTCGTTAAACACTCCTGTTGTATTTATGCAGGACTTTGCAAATATTGGCAGTACAATTTCCATAAACAGTATGATTTTTATTACGGCGGCAGTGCATATAGCGGAGGCTGTCTCGGTTATGACGGCGGTTGCTATGCTTTCTCAAGTATTAAAGAATAATATATTGTCTATGATTGTCGGGGTGGTGATAGTATTATTTCCGTGCCTGTTATGTATGAATTTGACCGATATAAGATTATACACAAGCTTTCAAAACGGCAGTTGGATGTGGCTTGTCCCGAGTTTGATAGTATTATGCGTATTCCTGCTGATGATTTGTTTAACTATAATTGCATTTAACTTTTCTAATATTGAATTTAAAGCTATGAGAAGGTGTAAAAATGAGGCTTGAAATAAAAAATTTATGTAAAACATATAAAAAAGGTGCAGTTAAGGCACTTGATGATTTCAGTGTGACCTTAACGCCGGGCGTTTATGGCTTGCTCGGACCAAACGGCGCAGGCAAAAGCACCCTTATGAATATCATCACCGACAACCTGAACGCCGACCGCGGAGAAGTTCTCTATGACGGCGAGGAAATTAAAAAACTCGGCAAAGACTACAGAACAGTTCTCGGCTATATGCCGCAGCAACAGGGCTTGTACGATGACTTTACGCTCAACCGATTTTTGTGGTATATGGCGGCATTAAAGGGATTAAAAAAGAAGGAGGCTAAGGAAAAAATAACCTCACTTCTTGATACGGTAAATCTCACCAATGCGGCGCATAAAAAACTCGGCGGATTTTCGGGAGGTATGAAACAAAGAGCCTTGATTGCTCAGGCACTTTTGAATGACCCAAAAATTTTGATACTTGATGAACCGACTGCAGGTCTTGACCCAAAGGAGAGAATCCGTATTCGCAATTTTATAAGTGAAATTGCGGAGGATAAAATAGTATTGATTTCAACCCACGTTGTGTCGGACATTGAGTTTATTGCAAAGGAGATTATATTACTCAAAAGCGGTCAGCTTGTGTCGCATGATACCTGTACCAACCTTACAAAAGAAATTGAAAATAAGGTATTTGAAGTCGAAATTAATAAGGAAGAACTTAAATATTTTCAAGATAATTACCGTGTGTCAAATCTCTATCATAACGACGAAAAAATCATTGTAAGATTAGTAACTGATATCCCACCTGAAAACTATAAAATACAATCCGTAAAAGCAACCCTTGAGGATTTGTATCTGTATGTGTTCGAGAACGGGAAATAACAAAAACAGAAAAAATAAGAAGATATTTAATATGTGCTTGTTAAATGCCGACAGGTTTTAGCTTTTAATGCTATTACCTGTCGGCATTTTTATGCTCTTTTTTGCATTGAAAGCAGAAAGGACTTTATTGTTATACAAGAGCAGGAGTCCTCCAGTCAATTTGATTTTTTAAATTCAGATTGATTGGAGGACAAAATATGGACAACAAACGTCCCAAAAGAAGAAAAGATAAGTATAATCCTTACACATTACATACAGAAAAGGGAAAGTACTATATCTCATTTACAGATGCTAATAATTGTATTCAAAAAGTTTTAATATCTAAGAAAATATTTGATAGTTTTAATAAATTTGAGCTTGAAGATATTTCTTGGATGAATGAATACGACAGGCATTATGAACACTCTGAAATATACGAAAGCACATTACACGAAAGAGGCGCTATAAATGTTGAATGTATGGAAGAATACTTGGATAATACTCAGGATATGGAAAATTTGCACATGGCGATAAAAAATTTGCCGGAAGTGCAGAAACGCAGACTGAAAAAGTATTATTTTGAAGAAAAAACTTTTGACGAAATAGCGTTTGAAGAAGGCTGTACTTATCAAAGTATTCAAAGATCCGTGTATCGCGCAGTGAAAAAAATTAAAAATATTTTAAAAAATTCATAAATTAGGGGTGTGTTTTAGCTTTTAAGTGAGGAAACAGGTGAAGGAATAAAAATTCTTTCGCCTGTTTTCTTTTTTCAGAGAACAGGTCTTGCTCTTTGAAAATTGAATATCAGCACATCAGATACTTTCCTTCCGCTGTTCGGAACGGACAAGCCATATGAGCGAACATATTTTATATATCTTCAGGACTCAGACATTGAAAGGTAAATTCAATGACGGCGATGACAGGCAGAGGGGATAATGATACTTCCGTCAAGTCAAAAGTCGAGCGTGATAGAACCGTCGCAACCAAAGATGGCGGCCGTGGGAGATCCTCACGGTGGTGAAATTCCAATGGAGCTATATGCAATAGTCATTTGATGTGTTCCTTGTCGCAGGGTATCGAGGATAAATAGCGATAACAGGATAGTGTGAAATTTAGAGCTACCCAAAACGATTGATATTATCCCGACAGCAGAAGATTTTTTGTTTTCTGCTGTCGGGGTATTTAGAAGAAAATTACTGAAAGAAGGTGTTAAAATGTTAGGATTTATGATTGGTCTTTTTGTCGGTGCTTTTATAGGTGTAGTTTTTATGTGCTTGTGCAATGTAGCGGCAAAAGCTGATGAGCAGATGAAAGATCATATAAATGACAAAAACAAAAAATAAGGAACAGGTGATAATTTGAACGAAAACTATATAAAAGAAAATAACATTGATTCAGAACACAGAATAGAATCTGTTATAAACGACTTCAAGGTCACAATCTGCTTTTCTAAAAACAGAAATAACCATGTTGAAAGGAATATTCTCGAAAATCTTTTGGATACATTTGAGAACAGAATGAAATCTCAGATTGGATGCTGAATTTCTTTCAACTTAATTTTGGATTTCGCTGGATATTATAAAAATTATGTAGTATTGTTGGTTTGCAAAAATCGTATGAATGGGTGATAAAATGAAAAGAGTATATTGCTTGTACAGAGTATCAACCAAAGGTCAGGTTGATAAAGATGATATTCCAATGCAGAAAACCTCGTGCAGAGAATTCGCAGAGCGCAATGGCTGGACAATTCTGAAAGAATTTCAGGAAAAGGGCGTGTCGGGATTTAAGGTTTCGGCAAGTGACCGAGATGCTATTCAGGATTTGAAAGCCGCCGCAGAAAAGAAAGAATTTGATGTACTCCTTGTCTTTATGTTTGACAGAATAGGCAGAATTGATGACGAAACCCCGTTTGTCGTCGAGTGGTTCATCAAACACGGCATAGAGGTGTGGAGCGTTAATGAGGGCGAACAGCGTATGGATAATCATGTGGACAAGCTTATGAATTACATACGATTTTGGCAAGCCAACGGTGAGAGTCAGAAAACGTCAGCACGTGTTAAAACTCGCCTTAACCAAATGACGTTAGACGGCAAATTTACCGGAGGTGTTGCACCATTCGGTTACAAACTTATAAAAAGCGGTGAAGTCAATAAAAAGGGAAAAGAACTTATGGACATAGTCGTTGACGATGATGAAGCTCCGATAGTCAAGAAGATATTCGAGATGACAGTTAAAGAGGGTTATGGTTCATATCGAATGGCTGACTTTTTGAACAGTCATGGTATACGAACTCATAACAACAGTAAATTTCAATGCAACACAGTAAATCGTATTTTGAAAAATAAGATGTACTGCGGTTATTTTATATCAGGCGGTGTTGAATCCCCATACATAGAAAGACTTCACATCATTGATGAAAATGTATATGAACAAGCACAATTTATATTAAGTCAGCGTTCTAACAAAAATGAAGAGAAGAAACAAATTGCAAGAACTACGAAAGGCAGTACATTACTTTCCGGAAATATCTATTGCGCTCATTGCGGTCAAAAGATGGTATCAACAAGTTACATTGATAAATATGATAGAGCAGATGGCAGTCAGTATAAGGTTCGCAGGCAGAGATACATTTGCACAAATAAAGCAATGAAACGAGGTGCTTGTGACGGACAGTCGGCTTATGTGGCACACAGAATTGACGGTGCCGTGCTTGTAACGCTGAGGGATTATCTCGCTAAAATCAAATCAACACCAAAAGATATAGCACTCGAAAAACGCTATAAGTCAGAAATATCGGAATATAAGAGAAAGCAAACTAAGATTGAAAAAGAGATTGATAAACTAAAAAGACAGGTAATTGAATTATCTGCTGAAATAGGACGCTCTTTACTTGGTGAGAGCCGATTCGCTCCCGATATACTGTCAGCTTCTATTGACAATACAAACGATTTACTCCATAAAAAAGAATTTGAATTAAGTGATATAAAGTTCAAGCTTGCCAATCAGCAAAATGCGATGGGTAAGCTTGATTTTTATTACTCACAATTCAGAACTTGGGCAGACGAATTTGACAATTCAACAATGGAGCAGAAGAAAATGATAGCCTGTCAGCTCATAAGAGAAGTGAAAGTATCACGAGGTTATGAATTAGAGATTATATTCGACCTTAATTATGAACAATTCTTATCTCTATAAAGCCTAATAGATTGAATTTACAAATTTATTCTGCTATAATATTTTCAGCTTAGAAGTGGGTGAATATATATGAGCGAAGAAAATAAGATACAAATTTTTGAAGATAAAAAGATTCGTACTGCGTGGAATGAGTCAGAGGAAGAATGGTATTTTTCTATTGTGGATGTAATTTCAGTTCTGACTGACAGTAACGAACCTCGTCGTTACTGGAGCGATCTTAAGCGAAAACTTAAAGCTGAAGGAGCAAACCAGTTGTACGAAAATATCGTACAACTGAAAATGCAATCTCCTAAGGATGGTAAAAATTACAAAACAGATGTTGCAAATACAGAACAGCTTTTAAGATTAATACAGTCAATCCCGTCGCCAAAAGCAGAACCTTTCAAAATGTGGCTTGCAGAAGTAGGGCGTGAGAGAATTGATGAAACCATAGACCCTGAACTTACCATAGAGAGAGCCCTTGAAACATATCTGAAAAAAGGATATAGCAGAGAGTGGATAAATCAACGACTTCAAGCTATACAGGTGAGGAAAGAACTTACTGACGAATGGGATTCTCGTGGTGTAAAGCAGGGTGTAGAATATGCAATTCTGACTGATGAAATTACAAAAGCGTGGTCAGGAATGACAACCCGCCAGTATAAAAATCTCAAAGGATTGAAAAAGGAAAACCTGAGAGATAATATGAGTACCCTTGAGTTGGTACTGAATATGTTGGCAGAAGCTACTACAACTGAGATTTCCAAGGAGAAAAATCCTCAGTCTTTTTCTGAAAACAGAAGTGTTGCAAAAGAGGGCGGAGAAGTCGCCGGAAATGCACGAAAAGATATTGAGGAAAGAACAGGAAAACCTGTGATTACGGCCAAAAATGCAGTTGATTTTTCAAATCTCATTTCCGATGTAATAGAAAATGATTTTGATAAAAGTGAATAAAGTATTCTGATTGCCTTGTGAGTTAAAAAGCTCGCAAGGCATTTATTATATCCCAATTTCGAGTTTGTTCCTCGGATGTTTGGTAGATAGAATATTTTTCTGTTTATTAATGCTCGTATGTGTGTAAATCTGCGTTGTGGTAATGGAGCTGTGACCCAGCATTTGCTGAATATATCTGATGTCAACGTCCTCTTCCAGCAGGAGAGTTGCAAAAGAATGACGAAACATATGCGGAGTAATGTGCAGCGGCACTTCTGCACCGATTGCATAGTTGGTAATCATATTACGAACAGATTGTTCAGATAGACGGTTGCCGAGTCTATTTATAAAGAAAAATTTGTTGTTTGCTATTTCAAATTTAAATGATTGATTATACTTTTTGAGCAACTCCTGAACATTTTGATTGCAGATTTGAATCAGGCGTTCTTTTGAGCCCTTTCCGTAAATTTTGATTATGTAATCATTAAAATCAATTTGTTCAGTCGTGAGTGTGCATAATTCTGAAATCCTCATTCCGGTGGCAAACAGTAATTCAAGTATGAGTGTATTCCGCAGAGCAACTTTCTTAGTATAGTCAGTTTTAGCTTTGGTAAGTTGTAGATAAGCAAACCTAATAATTTGCTCAATATTATTTATGGGAATAGTTTTTGGGAGAATAAAGGGTTCTTTATACTTGATTTGTATCTTATGAAAAGGGTTAATATCAATAAGTTCCTCAATTTCAAGATAGTGAAAAAATGCTTTTAGCGAAGCGATTTTTCGTTTAACACTCTTAGGTTTGTACTTGCAATGCAGTAAATCAATGTATTGCTCAATGGATTTTTTGTTTGTCCATTCAATAGCAGATTCCATAGTGAATTCAAAATACTGCCTTAAATCAATAGTGTATGATTTTATCGTTTTCTGGTTGAGATTTTTCCTTGAAACGCAGAATTTTAGATAATCGGTTGTCAGGTCAATTGTTTGTATATTTTTTATTTCCATCGCATATAGCTCCTTATTGTTTATAAATTTATTATGCAACAGAAAATAAAGAAAGTCTATTCAAATATCTATATTTATTTTGTCTTAAAATTTTATTTGTTGAGTAATAAACAAAATTGTATTATGCAAAATGCATAAAAACACTATGTGAAATTTTATAACTGATTTGCGTAAAAGTTATTTAAATATTTGTCAAATTATGTTATAATTGACACCATAAAGGGTGATTATAAATATTTTTATATTATCTACCTCAAATATAGGCTTAGTTAAGGTTTAATACTTTTTTCTTAGAATGAGATTAAGCACTACATAGACATACACCAGTTGAATTTAAGATGTGTAGCGTATTTTGTTAACAGAAATGTATTATTGACCTTACCTGAAAATAATGAATAAAGGATAACTTACAATTATTAGAGGTTTACTTATGTTTATGTGTTTTTCTAGTGGTGATAGATATACTGTGGCTAAATCCTGTTTGTATCATTTAAAAAATTTCGGAATAAATGTGTGGTATGACTATCATGAATTAATACTAGGTGATGGTAAAAAAGAAAAAAATTTTGAATATGCTATAAAGAATAATCAATATTTTTTAATATTGTATAGTAATAATCTGTTTAAAAGTCCATGCGCAATTGAAGAAGAAAAAAGAATTTTTAATGAATTAAATACACGAAATATAACTATTTTTCCCTTGTTGTACAATATAAAGTTTACGGAATTGCCTATATCTTATCAAAATAAATTAGAAAATTATATATATAATGAAGTTGATGATACAAAAGGAACATTATCTTCAATTAATCAAATTGTAACAAAGATTTTAATAGATAAAATAAACAAAACAATGTACGATAAGACCCCTACTTTATCAAATTATAGTAAAAAGAATCTTAGTGATGATTATATAAAACAATTATTAGATACTTATAACCATATATCTGATGAAAATTTCAATGCACGAATAACAATGTTGTTCGCTATTTATTATTATATAAAATGCAATTATGGAATTGATCAAAAAATAAATTATGTGTATAAAATAATTGAGTATTTATTTGCTTTCACAAAGCTAAACATAGAGCATAATCATAAAGAATTGATTATAGCAGAATTATCTATGATAATTCTGCTTGACACTATTTTTTAAATTTTCATTAATTATTGAAAGAATTATTCTTGACAGTATTTTAGGATCATTTTCGTTTTCAAGAGCGTTTATGTATTTTTCTAAATAAGGATATTTAATAAGATTGTTTTTTACATCTTCAAGTATTATTCTTGCTGTTCCACCAGTACTACCACTAGGTATAATAATTCTATTAGGATTATTTTTTGTAATTTTATATTCTTCAAACATTCCGCTTTCTTTACTACCTGAACCATACAAAAAAATTGAAAAATTTGTTTTTTCTATCATAAAAGTTCTATGATTTGTTTTATCTTCATTAGATAAATGCTCATTAAAAGGAAACATTTGTAAATGTCTCCTAAAATTAATTACATTTTCTTCTATCATTAATTTTGTTGCTTCAGAAGCGATATAATAACCAATTTTATTACCATACCCATTGACTATAGTAAAACCGTTATTATAAAGTGTTCGAGTAATTATTTTACATAATTCATCTATTTCATACAGTTTTTTTTCGTCTTTTCCTTGATATGACCCAGAAATAAAAACATTTCTTTGATTAGTATAATAGTTAATTTCCGTTAATATTTCAGAAATTTCATTATAATCATCAATTAACAAAACATCTATTTGATATCTATTTTCTAAATCAGCAATATAATTTTTAAAATCTTTAGATTGAGAATTTTTAATTATTGTAAAATGGTGTGGCTGATTATTGTTAAAAGCTCTTCCTAATTCTGAAATACAAGGTAATACTAAAGAATCTGTAAAACTATATCCTAAAAAAAGAAAAGTTTTTGTTATTAATTCTCTTTTGAAAAAAGCTAAATAATAATGATGATTTTCATGATATTTTTCTAAATCACTTTTTGTAATTACCGCATTTTGAATATCCCTTATATCACCGTTAAGCTTAAATATATTAACATTTTTGTTTAAATCACAGCCAATTAAATCAGATTCTTTACTAATAATATTTGTTATTTTACCAATTTTTGATAGGTTATTTTCAAGGACTTGATCGAAATTCGTAGTCCATATAGAATTACATTGCATTAACGATAATTGATCAAGAGCTTTTGATGACACTAAAATCCTATTTATTTCTTTTCCAACCTTTTTATATAATTCATTTGTGCCAAATCTATTTGCATAAAATTGGGCAATATCGTAAATTTGATATTTAGTATTTTCGATATTAATATCCATTTCTTCAGCTAGTGGTAAAAAAAGATTTTTCCATGAAGGTAATCCCGCATCCACACTCATTCCGGCTCCTAAAAAAATAGCAGCACTATTATTTTTGCATTTTTCAGCGAATTTTTTTACGAACTCTTCTCTTTTTATCATACTTTCACATCCAATAATTAATAATTGTAAGTTATCCTTTATAAGAATTTTGCAAAACGAAACACCTGTCTGAACTCTTATAGATAGTCAGGTGTTAATGGCATTCTAAATTAGAATATATTTAAATTTTATAACAATACAGACTTTTATTATAATCTTGGAGTTTCATATGATTAATGATATTTTAAATTACTGGTATAAAATTGAATATTTTACTCCGTGTTGGCCGGTAGATATAAAAAAGGATATAAATTTAAATAAAGTTAAATTACCGTGGCTAAAAGAGCAAAAGAATGAAAAAATAAGACTGAGTTATGATTTGTACTTTGGTAAGATAAAGTCAATAGATTTAATAAAGCGTTTACAATTAACAATTTGACTTTATTTTAATCTACTATTATAATTTAAATAAATTTATA
>OGIQ01000444.1_pt1 | contig 13373 bp, 5 predicted proteins | sample 1571811 | NCBI WGS metagenome assembly OGIQ01 (sample SAMEA2582103, study PRJEB24529) | metagenome | biome: Human gut stool | place: China | collected 2011
TATTCGTAGGTCCTACTGGTGTTGGTAAAACAGAATTGGCTAAACAATTAGCACTTGATATGTTCGGTAACAAAGATGCTATCATCCGCTTGGATATGTCCGAATACAGCGATCGTACAGCGGTTTCCAAATTGATTGGTGCTACAGCTGGTTATGTTGGTTACGAAGATAACTCCAACACATTGACTGAACGCGTTCGTCGTAATCCATATTCCATCGTATTGTTCGATGAAATTGAAAAAGCAGACCCTCAAGTTATTACATTACTTCTTCAAGTATTGGACGATGGTCGCTTAACAGATGGTCAAGGTAACACAGTAAACTTCAAGAATACTGTTATCATTGCTACATCTAACGCAGGATTTGGCTATGGTCAAGATAACGATGATGAAAACAAAGTCGATGTAATGGATCGCATTGCTCCATTCTTCCGTCCTGAATTCTTGAATCGTTTCAATGCAGTTATCGAATTCAATCAATTGAGTAAAGATGATTTGAAGAAAATCGTTGATTTGATGCTCGACCAAGTTAACAAAACTTTGGCTAAAAAACAAATTACTTTAGATGTAACTGACGCAGCTAAAGATTTGTTGATGGAACAAGGTTACGATAAAACGATGGGCGCTCGTCCATTACGTCGTGTTATCGAATCCGAAATTCGCGACAATGTAACTGATTACTACTTGGATCACATCGATGCGAAACACTTGCTTGCTGATGTTGTAGATGGTCACATTGTAATCAGCGACAAAGATGCTGCTAATACATCTGATGATAAATCTGCAGATGACAGCAAACAAACTGATGATGCTGCATCCAAGGACAATAAATAATCGGTAGGCTATTGACCCTTTCATTGAATCCCTTACAACTCTCTCCATATACACACATATAACAATAGTCCTATTGATTGTGAAAGCACTCGACATTACGTCGAGTGCTTTTTTGCGTTATTATATGAATTTTGTATACATGACAAAAATCATTGATAACCTATCAATATATTTTGTATAATCATGTTACTATATTCTATAGAATTTAAAGAAAAGATGAAGAATATAAGGGAAATTAGAATATAAGGAAAACCAAGCATATAAGAAAGATGAAGAGCGAGAGGAGCATAGTGATGTCACATTATATAGATTTAAATAGCGATTTAGGTGAAAGCTTTGGCAATTATACATTGGGCATGGATAGTGAGGTGTTAAATCACGTCACTAGTGCCAATGTGGCTTGTGGTTGGCATGCTGGTGATCCTCTCATCATGGAGGCCACTGTTAAGATGTGTAAAGAGAAGGGCGTAGCCGTAGGGGCCCATCCGGGATATCCTGATTTAATGGGCTTTGGACGCCGCAAGATGGCGGTCAGCCCTGATGAGGCACGGGCCTATATGATCTACCAACTCGGTGCGTTGCAAGGATTTTGCAATCAGTACGATGTAGAGTTGCAGCACATGAAATTGCATGGTGCCTTTTACAATATGGCGTGTGTAACGCCGGACCTAGCCGATGCAGTGCTAGATGGATTGGAAGCGGTGAATCCCAAGGTTCGTGCCATGGTGCTCAGCGGTAGTTATATCGCCAAAGAGGCAGAGCGACGAGGTATTCCAGTGATACAAGAGGTCTTTGCAGACCGAGGTTATACAGAGGAAGGCACCTTGGTGCCCCGTACGGAAGAGGGGGCTTTCATAAAAGACCCTCAAGAGGCCTTGGAACGGGTGCTCATGATGGTACAAGAAGGCAAGGTCGTAACAAATACGGGTAAAACAATCGATATTGCAGCCGATTCTGTATGCGTTCATGGAGATAATCCAAAAGCGATAGCTTTCACAAAGTATATTCGTGAAGGCCTCACTAAGGCAGGTGTCGTGGTAGCGAATTTTCAGAATCGATAGATTACAATTGATTGTATAAGAATAGATAGAATCAGAATAGATAAAAGGAGTCAGTATGAAACCAATTACAGGTAAAGCGAGTTTATCTGTCCTCTTAGGGGCAGCATTTTTGATGGCCACGTCGTCCATTGGACCAGGATTTATGTTACAAACGGCGGCGTTTACAGGCCAGTTACAGGCGGATTTTGCGTTCGCCATTGTGGTGTCCGTTATTTTCTCCATCATTGCACAGCTCAATGTGTGGACCATCATCGGCATATCCCAAATGCGGGGCCAAGATATTGCGAATAAGGTTTTGCCAGGCCTTGGCTATGCGGTAGCGTTCTTGATTTCCCTTGGAGGCCTTGCGTTTAATATCGGTAACATTGGGGGCGCGTCCATGGGGCTTAACATCGTGTTCGGTATCGATACGACGACGGCAGCGGCCATCAGTGGTATCTTGGGAATTTTATTATTTGCATCCCCTAAAATGGGCGGCGTTCTCGATAACACGGCGAAAGTGTTGGGTACAGTGATGCTCGTACTCATCGGTTATGTAGCGTTTTCTACTAATCCTCCTGTAGCAGAGGCCGCAACCCATGCCATCGTGCCAACCAATTACCCTTGGCTAGCTACGATTACCCTTATCGGCGGTACCGTAGGTGGGTACATTACATTCTCCGGCGGCCATCGCTTGATTGATGCGGGCATTACTGGCCGTGAACATTTAAAAGATGTGCGTCGCGCTGCCTTCATGGGCATGTCTGTAGATGCCATTGTTCGTATATTGTTATTCTTAGCCGTACTTGGCGTCGTATCCATGGGCTTTGCGTTAGATCCAAAGGACCCAGCAGGTTCTGCGTTCTTACTTGGTGCTGGTGAAATCGGTCATAAATTATTCGGTATCGTATTCTTCTGCGCTGCGTTGACATCTGTTGTGGGTGCTGCCTATACATCGGTATCCTTCCTTAAAACATTGTTCAAGGTGGTGGAACGGTATGAAAAATTGACCATCATGGCATTCATTTTCGTGTCCACATGCATTCTTATCTTTATCGGCAAACCGGCTACACTATTAATTGTGGCGGGCTCTGTGAATGGTTTGATCTTGCCTGTTACCTTAGCCGTTATGTTATTGGCAACGCGTAAGACGAATATCGTAGGGGATTATAAGCACAATCCGATTCTATTCTATACCGGCTGGATTGTCGTGCTTGTGACTGCTTATATCGGCGTTACATCCTTGCAAGGCATTGCGAAATTATTAGGTTAGGGGGTACGTATGAATCCCACAATTTCTCCAGTTGGGGATAGTGCTATCTCCATCGAATTTGGTCAAGTCATTGATCCTAAGATTAATCAGCGTATCCGTCAGACTGTGGCGGGGATTGAAAGCCTCCATTTAGAGGGGATTACTGAGATGGTGCCTACCTATTGTGCGCTTCTCATTCAGTATGATGCGCTGCGCTACACCTATGCTGAGCTGTGCCACATTCTTGAACCTATCTGTACGCAGCCTATCCAATCTGATGAAAGTGAACTAGTGACAGTCGTAGAAATACCGACCGTCTATGGTGGTGAATTTGGTCCAGACCTTGGATTTGTAGCATCCCATAATCACCTTACAGAGGCCGAAGTGGTGAGCATTCATAGCGGCACGGATTACCTCGTGTACATGATGGGCTTTATCCCCGGTTTTACCTATTTAGGTGGCATGGATCCGCGCATCGTTACGCCTCGTTTGTCCTCGCCTCGCACTCATATTCCGGCAGGGTCCGTAGGCATCGCGGGTGAGCAGACCGGCACCTATCCGTCGGATTCCCCTGGAGGATGGCAAATTATAGGACGCACGCCTCTGTCCATGTACGATGCTTCTCGTGAAGAGGCGGCCCTTCTTAAGGCAGGCGATTATGTGCGCTATGTTCCTATTGATGAAAGTGCGTTCCACTGTATTAAGAAACTGGGCTCTTCTTTTAAGCCCGTTGTACATCATGTAAAGGTAGGTGACCTCCGTGGCGGTAAGTGAATATAAGAATGCGTCATTTGAGGTGGTTGCGCCTGGTATGATGACCACCGTGCAAGACGGAGGGCGCGTAGGTTTTCAACAATATGGCATGCCCGTGGCCGGTCCTATGGATGGTGAAAGCTATTCTATCGGACAAGCCCTTGTAGGGAATACGACACCAGTAGGTGCTTTGGAGTGTACATTGCTAAGTCCTACCTTGAAAGTAAATGGAACGTGTATTGTAGCTTTCACAGGCGCTGATATGAGGCCTACTATTAATAACGTGGAAGTGCCTCGGTATATTCCATTTATTTGTCATGATGGAGATATTATTTCTGGAGGTTTTAGCCAATGTGGGGTGCGTATGTATATTTCCTTTGCAGGTGGTATCGACGTTCCTGAAATTAATGGTAGTGTATCAACACACACGAAGGCGAAAATCGGGGGCTTTCATGGCCGTCTCTTAGTGGCAGGTGATGAAGTACCTTTAAAAGATCGCAAGTCACAGGATAAATATATCTGTGATTTTGATAGAAACATAAATCATCTATTTAATGTGGCCTTATTCAATCGCGGTGGTCGTGAATGCCATGAACCCCTACGGGTAGTTCTTGGTTCACAAGCTAAGTGCTTTACAGAAGAAGGCATTCGTAACTTTAGTAATGAACTCTATACATTGACCATACAGTGTGACCGTATGGGATTCAGATTAGATGGAGCCATTATAGAACATGTGGCGGGTGCTGATATTATTTCTGATGGTGCGGTATTTGGGTCTATCCAAGTGCCATCCGATGGACATCCTATCGTTTTAATGGCAGATCGCCAAACAACGGGTGGGTATACAAAAATTGGTACTATTATTACCGCTGATTTACCTAGACTTAGTCAGTTGCCTGTCGGGGATGGTATTACCTTTGATATTGTATCTGTGGAAGAGGCACAAGAGATTTATAGGACATATATGCAAAATTTGCATAGCAAAATTAACTTAGCTTCTGCACAAAGTACATTTGTATTTTCTCTAAAAACAACAATATAATACGTAAAAAGCGATTGATTTATAAGCTTACACATAATTTTGTATGTATATGTATTTTATGAAAGCCACTCCTTGTAGTAAGGAATGGCTTTTTTGTGTATAAAGTATAAATCGATGTTAAATAATTTATCTGATTGCTTAAAAATATATCGATATATTTTCTTAAACAAAAATCTTCTATAAAAAATGAGAGCAAAATGAACCGGTTTGGTATAGCTTAAGTTGTGTGAAATCAATAACGGATTGATAATGAGAACAGCAGAAATACTACATATGATGAAAATACATACGATATGAATTAAAATACATAAAGAATTTATATAGAGCATAGTAAATACAAGTAAAAAATAAAAATAGACAAAATTCGAAATAGGAATTAAATATTCTTAATCCGTATAATTTACAATTGAGAAATATGAGAGGAGTGTGATAGAATAATGAAATCAAATTTATATTTTTTTAGAAGTTAATGGGTTTTGTTGCTCTACATAGAGCTAAACTTCATTATATTTTTGAAAATATATTTCATGTAGTTGAGAGGTTAGTTAGTGAAAAGGAAGCGAAAATGAATAAAATCTTTAAAGTTATTTGGTCTAAGTCAAAACAATGCTACGTTGTAGTATCTGAAATGGCAAAGAACAAAACAGGGAAGAAGAAAATTATAGTTGCCAGTATTTTAGCGGCAATGATGGCTGGTCAAGCGATGCAGGTTGAGGCTTATGGTAGCTTTTCAGGGCCTAGTACCACAAAAGGTATTGCTATTTCCGCAGGTGGTGGTATTACTGCTAGTGCAAATGGAAATAACTCAGTAGCTATTGGTGGTGCTACTGCTAACCAGAATGGTGCAATAGCTATTGGTAGTGATACTAGTAGTAGTCAAAATGCTGTATCTATAGGTTGGGGATCAACTGGTTCGGGCTATGGTGCTCTTGTTTTTGGTACAACTTCTGAAGCATCACATTTACCTATAGGTAATGCTGGTAGAGCTTCTACCGCATCAAGCGATTATGCCGTTGCTGTTGGTGCTGGCGCACAAGCAGGGGCTAAGTATTCGATGGCGTTTGGTACCAATACAACTGCTAATGGGGAATCAGCAGTTGCTATGGGCTATAAATCGAACGCAAGTTCCCAAAATGCTGTTTCAATTGGTAGTGAATCTAAGGCGCAAGAATTAAATGCTCTTGCTATTGGTACCGGTGCGAGCGTAGATAAGCAAAATGCGACAGCCGTAGGTTCTGGTGCATCTGTTACAGGTCATAATGCTACTGCTGTAGGTAATGATACAAAAGCAAAAAAACAATATGATAATGCTTTTGGTTATACAAGTACTGCTAGTGGTGGTGCTGCTACGGCCGTAGGTTACTATGCAACTGCGTCTGGAAATCAGACTGTTGCATTAGGCTCAACTATTAATTCGACTGCTCAATATGCTACAGGTATTGGTTATAGTGTGAATTCTGAAGGTGAAGGTTCTGTTGCTATTGGTGCAGGAACTGATGCATTTGGTGTTATTCCTGCAAAACAAGTTAAGGCAACGGCCAAAAATGCTATTGCTATTGGTCGTGCCACACAAGCAACCTCACAAGATGCAACAGCAATTGGTACAGAGGCAACTGCATCTAATACCGATGCTGTTGCTATTGGTAGAAAATCTAATGCTTCAGGTTCTACATCTATAGGCCTTGGATATAATACGAAAGCATCGGATACTAATACTGTAGCTATTGGTACAGATGTATCTGCTACAGCTGAAAGTGCGATTGCTCTCGGTCGTAAAACAACTGCTAGCGGTTTAAGTTCGACTGCTGTTGGTCCGTTAGCAAACGCTTCTGGAAAGTATTCTTCCGCATTTGGTATGAGCACATCAGCTGCGAATGAGGGATCATTGGCTCTTGGTAATGGTGCAAGTGCTACTGTTGACAACGGTGTAGCCTTAGGTTCCGGTTCAAAAGCTAATGTAGGTAGTGGCACTCCAGGCTTTGATCCTCATGCAAGTCGTAATGATCCATATACGAATTTATCTGGTAATACATTAACTAGTACTTGGGGGGCCGTTGCAGTTGGTGATGGCACAAATACACGTCAAATTATAGGTGTAGCAGCCGGTACAAACGATACAGATGCAGTTAATGTAGCACAATTAAAAGCATTAAATTTAGCTTTTACCACAGATGGTAATGCTGGGGATGTTAATTTAACTAATACGTTAAGTGTAAATGGTGATACTGATTATATTGCTACTTCAGGTGGTACTGGTCAATTAACTATTTCTGGTAAGATAAAAGATATTAGTGTTGATACTAATGGCACTGCTACTGCATCTAAAGGATTGGCTAATGCTGCTAATGTAGCTGCGGCTATTAATGATGCTAATGCAGCTCAAACCATCAAATACAAAGCTAATGGTACAGGAAGTAATTCTGTTAAACTTTCTGATGGTTTGAACTTTACAAATGGTAATACTACTACGGCAACAGTAGGTGCAAATGGTCAAGTATCCTTTGATCTTAATACGGCGACAAAGCAATCGATTACTGATTCTGCTACTGCTGTAGCTCGTACGATTTCTCTTGGTGGTGATACAGGTACTACAACGGCTAAATCATTAACATCTGGTAATGTTAACTTTGGTGTTAAGAGTGGCAGTCCTACATATCTTACAACGACTGCAAATGGTAATGATGTGACCTTGACTATCAATGAGCAGGCCATTAAGAATGCCGCTAAGGATGCATCATCTTTCAAGGTGAAAGCAAATGCTACTGCTGCAGAAGATGTTAAAGGTGGCGATACAGTTGCTTTCAATGATGGTGATAATATTGCGATTACCCAAACTGGTAAGACATTTAAAATTGCTACGGCTAAAAATGTAACATTTGATGCTGCAACTATTGGTGGTAATACAACTATCGGATCTACAGGGATTACAACTAATAAGGTGACTGTAGGCACTGTTTCTATTGATGGAACTAACGGCATTAACGCAGGTAATAAGGCCATTACTAATGTAGGTACTGGTCGCGTGGCTAATAGCAATGCTGACGATACCAATGTTGCGAACATTGGTGATGTTAAGGCAATCGCTACTGATGCTGTAGCTAATTTGTCCACAAATCTTGGTATTACAGATGGTACGACTAGTGGTACTGTTAACTTAAAGAACCAAAGTTTAAAAGTTGTTGGCACAGGTGCTGCCAAAGCAACTGTCAGCGGTCAAACAATTACGGTTGATGTAGCAAAAGGTACGTTAACAGCTAACTCAACAACTGGGGCCTTAACAGGTACTACTGGTGTAGTTGATGCTAATGATATGGCTACTGCTGTTAACACAGCGATTACAAAAGCAGTAGATAATGCCACTGGCACACAAACGTTGAACTTAACGGATGGAACTAATACTGGTTCTGTAAAACTTAGTACTCAAAGATTGAGCGTCACTGGTGCTAATGGTGTTCAAGCTACAGTAGGTGGGCAAGGCATTACCATTGGCTTGGATACAGCTACTAAAAATCTTATTACTAATTCCTCTACAGCAGTAGATAACTTAGGTAAAAATACATTTACATTAAAAGCAGATTCTACAGATACAACAGCGCAAGCACTTAATAAATCTGGTGGCTTAGCGTTCAAAGTAGCGGGTGATGGCGATTTAGTATCTACTAGTGCTACTGCAGACACTGTAAAAGTAACTGTTAAAAAAGGTACATTAACTACGAATGCAGATGGTACACTTAATAAAGCAACAGATGGTGTAGTGACTGCAGATAACATGACGACAGTGGTAAATGATGCTATTACTAAGGCTGTGACATCTGCTAAAGATGGTTCTGCATGGAATATCTCCACTAATGGTGGTACAGCGACTAAAGTATCTGGTGGTAATACGGTTGATCTTATTAATGGTGACAATATCGAGATTACACAAGATAGTACAGATGGTAAGAAGATTACAGTTAAGACGAAAAAAGACCTTACTGTAGATTCTGTGACTGCAGCGAATACCGTAAAAGTTGGTTCTGGTACTAACCTTATTACACTTGATGGTACAACTGGCGCAGTAAGTGGTAACACATTTACAGCTGGCAATGCCTCTATGAATACAACTGGATTCCGTTTAACAGGTGGCCCATCAGTTACTACAGCTGGTATTGATGCAGGTGGTAAACAAATTACCAATATGATAAGCGGCGGTACAACAGCTACGAATGCCGCTACTATTGGTGATGTGAATACTAAGGTTGCAACTGCTATTAATGATTTGACCACTAACTTGACTAAGAATACTAATATTGCATATACGGCAAATGGTGCGGCAGCAGGTCAAACAGTATCCTTGAAAGATGGTTTTAATTTCACTAATGGTACATTAACGACTGCAGAGGTAGGCGCTAGTGGTGTTGTGAAGTTTAATGTAACACAAGGTGCATTAACTACGGATACGAATGGTACTGTATCTGCGGGTACACCTGGTGTAGCAACAACTGCTGATGTAGCAAGTGCTGTAAATAGTGCGGTGAGCACAGCGGTAAATAATGCTACAAGTAATCAAAAACTAGATATCTCCGCAGGTGGTACAGATAGCTCTGTAAATCTTAAAACGCAAAAATTAAAGGTAGCAGGTACAGGTGCTGCGACAGCGTCTTTGAATAATCAAACAATTACCATTGATGTGGCGGAAGGCACGTTAACAACTAATACCACTACAGGTGTTGTAACAGGTTCAACTACGGGTGTTGCTAAGACCGCAGATGTAGCGTCAGCTATCAATAATGCTAATACAGCATTAAGTAAAAAAATTACGGATGCAGCGGCTTCCGTGTCTACATTAGGTGGTAATACATTTACATTAAAAGCGGATTCTACAGATACAACAGCGCAAGCACTTAATAAATCTGGTGGGTTAGCGTTTAAAGTAGCAGGCGATAGCGATTTAGTATCTACTACTGCTACTGCAGATACAGTAAAAGTAACTGTTAAAAAAGGTACATTAACTACGAATGCAGATGGTACACTTAATAAAGCAACAGATGGTGTAGTGACTGCAGATAACATGACGACAGTGGTAAATGATGCTATTACTAAGGCTGTGACATCTGCTAAAGATGGTTCTGCATGGAATATCTCCACTAATGGTGGTACAGCGACTAAAGTATCTGGTGGTAATACGGTTGATCTCATTAATGGTGACAACATTGAGATTACACAAGATGGTACAGATGGTAAGAAGATTACGGTTAAGACGAAAAAAGACCTTACTGTAGATTCTGTAACCGCAGCGAATGCCGTAAAAGTTGGTTCTGCAGCCAACCTTATTACACTTGATGGCTCAACTGGTGCAGTAAGTGGTAACACATTTACAGCGGGTAATGCATCTATGAATACAACTGGATTCCATTTAACAGGTGGTCCATCTGTTACAACGACAGGTATTGATGCCGGTAATAAAGTGATTACCAATGTTGCTAGTGGTGGTACGACTTCTACGAACGCTGCAAATATTGGTGATATCACAAAGGCGATTAGTGATTTAACTACTAATTTGACTAAGAATACAAGTATCAGCTACACAGCAAATACTGCTACTCCTGGTCAAACTGTATCCTTAAAAGATGGATTTAACTTTACTAATGGTACATTAACAACTGCAGAAGTAGCAGCTAATGGTGTTGTGAAGTTTAATGTAACACAAGGTTCTTTGTCTACTGATGGCAATGGTAATATCACAAACACAGCAGGTGTAGCTACAACAGATGATGTAAAAAATGCTGTTAATACCGCAATTAACAAAGCAGTTACTAACTCTTCTACAGCGGTTAATACTCTAGGGGCGAATACTTTCACATTAAAAGCAGATTCTACAGATACAACGGCTCAAAATCTTAATAAGTCTGGTGGTCTAGCATTTAAAGTAGCAGGTGATGGTGACTTAGTATCCACAAGTGCCACTCCGGATACTGTAAAAGTAACTGTTAAAAAAGGTACATTGACGACAGATAGCAATGGTAATATCACAAATACAGCAGGTGTGGCTACAACAGATGATGTAAAAAATGCTGTTAGCACTGCGATTAATACGGCTGTTACTAAAGCGACAGGTTCTCAAGTACTTAATATTACAGATGGTACTAATAATGGATCTATTAACCTAAAAAATGATGCATTGAAGGTTGTAGGTACAGATGGTGTTACTACGGAAGTGAGTGGTAAAACCATTACTGTAGGCTTAGATGCGGCTACTAAGAATAAGATCAATAATGCTAGTACAGCAGCTAACAGAAATATTTCTCTTGCTGCGGATAGTGGTACTACATCTAGCCAATCCTTAAAAGATGGTGATGTATCCTTTGCGGTAAAAGGTGCAAGTGGGGATTATATCTCTACAAACATGAATGGTAGTACTGTAGAGATTTCTACAAAACGTGCAACCATCAATAGTAATGCCGCTACAGGTGAAGCTTCCGTAACTGGAAATGATGGTCTTGCAACTGCAAAAAATGTAGCTGATGCTATTAATGCGGCGACTGCAAAAGCAGTATCTCAATCTGCATGGAAACTTGCTGCAGATGGTACGACCGGTACAGAAACGATTTCCGGTGGTGACACTGTCAACTTCAAAGCTGGATCCAATATGGAAGTATCTCGTACTGGCAAGGATATTACCTATAAGACAAAAGACAATGTTGCTTTCACAACGGTAACAGCTGGTACAGGCGCTAATGAGGTTAAATTAGACGGCAATACTGGTACAGTAACTGCTAAGGATATCACTGCTACTGGCGATGTAACAGCTAAAAATGTAACTACATCTGGTAATGTGACTGCAGCAGGTACTGTGAAAGGTGACACTGTTCAAGGTAATACTGTGAAAGCTGGTAATGTAACAATTACAGGTGGTACAACAAATACCATTACCGGTCTATCCAATACAACATGGACTGGTTCTACAACCACACCAGATCGCGCAGCTACGGAAGGACAATTACAACAAGCAATTAGTAGTGCCACATCCTCTGCAACATTTAAATTTGATGGTGATAACAATAGCCAACAAACTATGAATCTACAAAATGGTACTTTCAAAGTTACTGGCGATACTATGATTACGACTAATGCTACAAGTGCAGGTATCGGATTATCATTAAATACGAACAATGTTAAAATTGCCTATGCTGCGAATGGTTTGAATGGCCAAACAACGAGCATTGCAAGTGGATTTAATTTCACTGATGGTAATCATACAAAAGCAACTGTAGGCGCTAGTGGAGTGGTGAAATACGATGCTAAAACATCGACTATTTCCGTTGCAAATGGTCATGCTACAGCTAGTGGTAATGATCTTGCAACTGCAGACAATGTTGCTGATGCTATCAATCAAATGACCCAAAATAATTCCGGTAATACAACGCAACTTCGTCAAGACATTAGCAAGGTTGCTACGGAAACGCAACGTGTAGGTGCTCATGCGGCTGCGATGGCGGCGTTGAAACCAATTCAATACGATCCATTGGCTCCAACACAAATCATGGCTGGCGTAGGTAACTATCGTGGTGAAAGTGCAGCAGCATTAGGTATTGCACACTATACAAATGACAATACTATGTTTAACGTAGGGGTGTCTGTTGGTGGTAATCATAACATGATTAATGCGGGCGTAACACACAAATTTGGCATTAGTGCTGAAAAGAAAAATATTCCTGATCGTTATAAAGCGGGCCCTATTAGCTCCATTTATGTAATGCAAGATGAAATGACTCAATTGCGTTCTGAAAATGAAGCGTACAAGGCTAAGCTTGATAAACAACAATCTGAAATTGATGCATTGAAAGCGGCTGTTGATCAATTGCTTGCTTCTAAAGCATAATTTTAGGTGCATACACAATTTATATATTTGTATATCTTCATGTATGAATATGTATATGATGAAAGCCGCCACTCGTAATGAGTGGTGGCTTTTTTGCGTTTAGAATTATCTCTCTTATTAAAATACTATCTTAAACATAAAATAAATTAGAAAATATACTTTAAAAATAAAATATTACATCAATTGGTAAATACGAGATAAAAAATACGCATATTGAAAATAGATAGAAATATTTTGTTGGAAGTCTGTTAACAATTATGTTGCATAATCATTCATAAATATTTATCCAAAAAGATAAAAATATACATAGATAAATATAAAAGAAATTGATTAAATCAATATCCTTTTGATTTTTGAAAATATTTGATTTGCAATTAAATATTCGTATAACGCATCAAATTTCATTGTTTGATATAGATAAAATATGATAAAATTATGAAATGAGCTTTAAAATATAATGGGTATATTTTGAGGCATAACGAAATATAAATACTAGAAAATAATTTATATAAGATATGGTTTTGAGAGATAGTTAGTAAAAGGAAAACGAATGAACAAGATTTTTAAAGTAATTTGGTCTAAGTCAAAACAG
>OGIQ01000446.1_pt1 | contig 13361 bp, 1 predicted proteins | sample 1571811 | NCBI WGS metagenome assembly OGIQ01 (sample SAMEA2582103, study PRJEB24529) | metagenome | biome: Human gut stool | place: China | collected 2011
GACGCGTTTTTACCGCCACATACCAGACAACTACGGCTAGGAAAGGCAAGGAGATTGCCACAATCCAAGCCAAAGACGGACTTGTCGTCAAAATCAAGAAGACACTGGAAACCATCATCAAAGGAGTGATAACACCCAGCTTGAGAACTTGATCCGCAAACTGCATGAGAACAAAAGCATCCGACGTGATACGAGTCACCAAAGAAGATACCCCAATTTGTTCGTACTCATGGTGTGAATACTCCTGAAGCTTGGCGTAAATATCATTACGCATGACCTGCACCATAGTAGTCGTCAACTTACCAACCGCATAGGCCAGAAGCACACGACCAACAATACCAGTTAAGACCACACCAAACATGACCCAAGCATAGGTATAAAGCTTGTCTGCATTCCCACGGTTAATTCCCTCATCAATCATTCTGGCAAGAACCGTCGGCAGACCCAGGTTAGCAATAACAAATAAAATGGCCGCCGTAAAATTCATCGCTAGCCACTTAGGATAACGCCTGAGATAAGACCAAATATAAGCCATAAATTCCCCCTTTTCTTCATTAAGCTACACTCTTAAGTTTTCAAAAGATGATACTAACTTCCGAAACATTAAAAAGCACATAAAAAGGGCGTGACAAGCACGCACATCACCTACATTCTAACAAATGAAAATATTAAAATCAATAGAAAAAGCAGGCTTACACCCTGGTTTTCTTTATTAAGCGACTTGAATCTTTACCTTATTATTTAAGAGTAACTGAAGCAGACTGATTCTAATTACTGATATTGCTAAATTTATTTAATGAATTTACATTTTGACAATTTTTTGGAAGGATACTGAGGAGGTTCTGGAAGGTTATTTAGTTACCCTGTTTGAAGATTATAATTTCAAGCAAAGTCAACTCATCCAGAGAGGATTTGGCCAATGTTCTGACACACTTGAAAACTTATTTGATTAACACTCCATAACTCTACTTGAGTGTTTACACAAAATTATTGACAGTATCTGTTTTTTTCCAAGAATAAATAAGTATAATTTTATTTCAATTAAATTATACTTTCTTTAGCTCAATGTGTACATATTCCTTTTATAGATAAAGTGAAAAAAACTGATGAATCATTCGATTCATCAGTTTTAAGGAAGATATGTTCATTACAAACAAATCGTATCAATTAGAAAGATTAGTCTTCTTTCTTCTTACGAGCTACAAGACCAAATCCACTCAATACTCCGAGAAGTCCAAGTGCTGCAAGGCTAGCATTATCTTCTGTACCTGTATTTGGAAGTTCACGTTGGCCATCCATATATTGAGGTTTAGAAGGTGCTGCTGGTTGAGCTGCAGTTGCTGGAGTTCCATTATTATTTCCGTTGTTATCTCCATTATCTGCAGGTGTTACAGGTTGTGGAGTTTCTGGTTTTGGTTCCGGCTTAGGCTCTGGTTTAGGAGTTGGTGCTGGAGTTGGGTTTGGTTGTGGTACTGGAACATAGTTGATTGGCGTGTCCTTAGTCGGATCGTTCGGTACGTTTGGTACTTCATATCCTTTAGTTGGATCATTTGGATCAACTGGTTTCAGTGGGTTTCCGTTTGGATCTACCGGAGTGAATCCTGGTACGTAAGGTACATGTGGTTTATCACTTCCTGGTTTTGTTGGATCTGTTGGATCATTTGGATATGGAATTGGATTTGTTGGTGTTCCTGGGATGTTTGGTACCCATGATCCTAACTTATCGTAAACAACTGTTTCGTTGATATCTTTGATTGTATCAGGTGTTACTTTAACATCTTTCGTTGATGATTCTAAATCACCATCTTTAGCAATATATCCTTTCACAACTGGTACTGGATATCCGTTGAAGATATCGTCGTTACGATCTGTTGTCCATTCTCCGTATGTGATTTCTCCTGTTACTAAGTTAACTTTAGCATCACGAGTGAATTTGATTGTTTCAACACGAGTTTCAGAAACTTCGTTTCCATTGCGATCCACATACTTGATAGTACGTGTAGCTGATTTCTCAGTTACAAGATCTTTCACAGTACTTGGCCATACTGGGCTATTTGGATCTTCAGGGAATACTGGTTTACCTGGTTCTGGTGTAGATGGTGTTACTGGAGTTCCATCTGGATTCTTCGGTAAGTTTGGATCATTTGGATCTACTGGCTTACCTGGTGTAACTGGAATAATTCTCTCAGCTACTGTTACATTGAAGATTTGATCTACAGATTTATCTTTATCAAATACTCTGTCTGTATCTTTAGATGGGAAGTCGTTCTTAACTACTCTGTATCCAGCTTTTTCAAGTTTTTCAATAGTCTTAGTTACTTCATCAACTTTAGACTTAGTGAAGTTAGCTCCTGAATCACCTTCATCAACTACTGGAGTTGATACTACTTTACCACTTTCAGTTACAAAGTTTGTGATAGCTTTTTGCTTATCAGTTACGTAAGTGATTGGTGTATCTGTACTTGGGTCAGTTGGTACTGGTGGTACTTCATATCCTTTAGATGGATCTTTCGGATCAACTGGTGTTAATGGAACTAGTGGGTTATCTGGACTAATTGGTTTAGTTGGATCTTTTGGTACCACTGGTGTTGTTCCTGGCACGTAAGGAACGATTGGTCTATCGTTTCCTGGTTTTGTTGGATCGTTCGGATCATTTGGATATGGAGTTGGATCGATTGGAGTAATTCCTTCTGGTACTTTTGGTACCCATGAACCAAGTTTAGTGTAGACAACTTCGATATTCTCATCTTTAGAGTCTGCAGTTAATCCTGTTGTAGCTGCTACTTCTTTTTGTTTCGCATCTTTTAGGATATATCCTTTAACTACTGGTGATGTTACAGCTTCGAATGTTGTATCTCCATCTTTAGCAGTCCAGTTACCGTAAGTGATTTCACCTGTTACAGAATTGATCTTACCTTCACGAGTGAATGTAACTTTATCTGTTACTTTATTAGCTACTTCCTCACCTTTTTCGTTAACGTATGTGATTGTACGGTTCACGTGGCGAGTCGTATCAATCTGCTTAATTAGATCTTCTGTCCATTTTGGTCCATCAGGGTTCTTAGGATCGATTGGATCACCTGGTTTTGGTTTATTTGGATCATTTGGATTTTCTGGATCTACTGGTTTGATTGGTTCAACGTGTGGTGTAACCGTCACTACGAAGCTTTGATCTACTTTCGTATCTTTATCGAAGTTCTTATCTGCAGCTGTTGTGAATCCATCAGTTACTAGGTCATATCCTAGAGCTTTAAGTTCAGCAAGCTTAGCTACTGTTGAGTACTTGATTGGTTCTCCAGATTTACCTTCTAGGTTATCTGTGTGAAGTACTGTTCCTGTTCCTTCTACAACATAGGTTACTGTTGCTTTTTGAGTATCTTTCTCATAAGTGATTTCAGTATCTTCTGTTGGGTTTTCAGGTGTTGGTGGAACATATCCTTTACTTGGATCGTTTGGATCTACTGGTTTCAGTGGGTTTCCATTTGGATCTTTTGGAGTTGTTCCTGGAACGTGAGGAATCACTGTTGTTGGTGTTCCTGGTTTTGTTGGATCTGTTGGATCGTTTGGATATTGAGGTTTATCAAGTTTTGGTTCCTCGAATCCTTCTGGTACTTTTGGTACATATTTACCAAGTGGTGTGTAAACGACGTTTACTACTGAGTCAGCTGCATCGTGAGATACGTTCTCTACTTTTTCAGCTGCTTTAATGTCTGCAACATATCCTTCGATTACTGGAGATGTTACTTCAGCTAATGTTTGAGGTGCAGTCCAGTCAGAAGTATAAGTGATTTCACCTGTTACTTTGTTTAGATCACCTTTACGAGAGTAACGAAGTTTTTGTTCTACTGTAGCTGCAGCTTCTTGACCACGTTTAGCTTCTTCTACTTTATCAGTATTAGCGTATCTGTAGTTGATTGTACGATTTACTTCATCTAGTAATCCTAGTTGTTCAAATGTACGTTGTTTTGGATCTCCAGGTACTTTGTCTCCTGGTTTTGGAGTTGTGTTTGGATTATTTGGATCTAGCGGTTTATCTGGATCGATTGGAGAAATTCCTTCTTTAACGATTACATAGTAAACTTGGCTAATTCCACTGTCACCTTTATCATCTTTATCATCAAATGTACGGTTCGATTCAGCGTAGAATGCTACACGATCTGTAGTGTAGGCTGCATCAGTTGGTGCAACAACTTCATAACCTTTAGCTTCTAACTCAGCTTTAACGTTATCGATGTTTGTTGTCTTGATTGCTTTACCTGTGTCTCCTGCTTCCGCAACTGATACGTGAACTGCAGTTCCATCAGCTTTAATGAAGTGAACTAGAGCTACTTGAGAACCATCTTTCACATACGTGATTGTAGTGTTTTGAGTTGGGTCTTCTGGTACTTTCGGTACTTCATATCCTTTAGTTGGATCGTTTGGATCTTTCGGAGTTAATGGTTTACCGTCTGGCCCTACTGGTGTTGTTCCAGGGATGTATGGTACAACTGGAGTTTCAGTAGGTGTTCCTGGTTTTGTAGGATCTTCATTAGTTGGGTTTTCATATGGTTTTGGTGTTAAATCAGTTCCTGGTGGAGGCGTTACTCCTTCCGGAATTACCGGTACATATGAACCAAGTTTACGATAGATGATTGTTTCTTCACTATCTTTATCAGTAGCTTTAACATTTTCACGAGCTGTAGATGTCGCAGCTGAAGCTACATATCCAGGTTTGTTTGGTGTTGTTACAGCATCGATTGTTGTATCGTTATCTTTAGCTGTCCAGTCAGAGAAGTTAGAGAGTGCTCCTGTCACTGGATCTAGGTCAGCTGTACGAGTGAATGTTAATGTTTGTACATTATCAGGGATACCTGCATCTGATCCGTCAGCTAGTTTGTAGTGAACTGTGTGAGTTACTTCTTCGATTAATCCTAATTCTTTGTAAGTACGTCCTTTTGGATCGTTTGGTACTTTATCATCAGGTTTTGGAGTAACATCTGGTGTGTTTGGATCCACTGGTTTGTTTGGATCAACATTCGTTGGTTTTGTAGTATAGATTACTGTTTCATTAATGTCTTCAGCAGTTGCTGTTACTTCTGATGCTGGTACAGTCTCTTTATCTGGAGTAAAGTTTGTAACTTTTGGTGAAGTTACAGCTTCAAATGTTTGAGCTGGTGACCAGTCTCCGAATGTAATCTTACCAGTTACTGGGTTGATTGTTGCTGAACGTTTGAACTCTTTAGTTTCTTGAACTGAATCAGCAGCTTTAGATCCATCCGCGTAAACATACTTGATTGTACGTTTAACTTCTTCTTTACGTCCGTCTTCTAACTCTTTGATTAACTCTGGCGTCCATTTTGGTCCTGTTGGATTATTTGGATCGATTGGTTGATCTTTAGTTGGAGTTGGATCGTTTGGATTTACAGTAATTGGCTTAGCAGTGACTAGGACTTTGTATACTTGGTTAGTCTTAGAATCCGCATCAAATTTACCATCTGTTGGGTAATTATTTTCAACGACTGTGTATCCTTTAGCTTTAAGTGCTTCAATTGTTGATGTTATGTCTGCAGATTTAGTAAAGGCTTTTCCTGTATCACCAGTATCTACTACTGATTCTGCTACTGCACCTTTTTCAGTCTTATCAGTTTCACTGTTTACTTCGATGAAGTGTGTAACAGCTACTTGAGAACCATCTTTAACATACGTAATTGTAGTGTTTTGAGTTGGATCTGTTGGTAAGCTTGGTACTTCATATCCTTTCGTTGGATCGTTAGGATCTTTTGGAGTTAATGGTTTTCCATTCGGTCCTACTGGTGTTGTTCCAGGGATGTATGGTACTACTGGAGTTTCAGTAGGTGTTCCTGGTTTTGTAGGATCTGCTGGAGTTGCATTTGGATATGGTTTTGGATTTAGGTCAGCATCTGCAGGAGGTGTGATTCCTTCTGGCACTACTGGTACATATGAACCAAGTTTACGGTAGATAATTGTTTCTTCACTATCTTTATCCGTAGCTGCCACATTTGTACGTTCTGTAGATGTTTTCGCTGAAGCTACATATCCGTCTTTGTTCGGTGTTGTTACAGCATCGATTGTTGTGTCTCCACCTTTAGCTTTCCATGTACCGTAGTTAGAGATTGCTCCAGTTACTAGATCTACTTCTGCAGTACGTGTAAATGTTAATGTTTGTACGTTATCCGCAATACCTGCATCTGATCCATCTTCAAGTTTATAGTGAACTGTGTGTGTTACTTCTTCGATTAATCCTAATTCTCTGTAAGTACGTCCTTTTGGATCGTTAGGTACTACATCATCAGGTTGTGGAGTAACATTTGGATTTGTTGGATCTGTTGGTTTGTTAGGGTCTACAGTCGTTGGTTTTGTAGAGTAGATTACTGTCTCTTCAAAGTCTTTATCTGTAGCCGCTACAGTTTTCGCTGGCACATCTGCAATTGCTGGTGTTACACCTGCAACTGCCGCAGTGTATTTCTCAAGTGTTGGAGAAGTTACTGCTTCGAATGCTTGATCAGCTGACCAATCTCCGTATGTGATTTCACCTGTCGCTACATTAATCTTACCAGAACGTGTGAATTTAAGTGTTTTAACTTTCTTATCAGCAACACTTGTTAAATCAGATTCTGCTACTGGAGTACCATCTTCGTATACATACTTAATCGTACGTGTTACTTCTTCTTGTACTTTTACAGCGTTGATTAATGCTTCAGTCCATTTTGGTCCATCTGGATTATTTGGATCGATTGGTGTTACACCTGGAGTTGGTTTTGGATTGTCATTACTTGATGGTTTAGTTGGATCAAATGATGGAATATCAACTACTTTAGCTTTGAATTTCACCACATAATCTTGATCAACTGCAGCATCTTTATCGAATTTATCTGTTGATTTGAATCCATTATCAACTAGTTCGTAACCTTTCTTAACTAGCTCAGCAATCTTATCTGTTACTGAAGTTGCTGTTGTAGCTGGGTAAGCTGCTTCTGATTTACCTGTTACTGAGATTGGATCTGCAAGACCTGGAGTAATGACTTTATCTGTATTAGTAGGATCTACTTCTACAAATTTAACTACAGCTTTTTGGTCTACTGGAGTATAAAGAACTGTAATCTTGTAGTCATCTGCTTCTGCATCGATTGCTGCAGTCGCTTCTACAGTAGCGTTATCTGGTACATATCCAGTTACTTCTGGTGATGGCACATTGTTGAATTTATCATCTTTAGCTTTTTCTGCATCAGATAATGTGATTGCATCGTTAGATGTTCCACCTACTGGTGTCCATGGTCCAAATGTAACGATTTCTTTTTGAGCAGCTGTTGCATCTGCTGCAATTGCTTTGCTTGTGATGTGGTCGTAGTAAACTGTACGAGCTTTGTATTCCTCAGGAGAATCATATCCGCTCTTATCTAATACTGCTTTATAAGTAGCGTATTCTGTTGGATATTCTTTAGCTGCTAATGTGTAGTCAATTGTACGGTCACGTTCAAAGTGAAGTGTTTCAGTCACTGTTGGTGCTGCTGTTGTTCCACGTTTATCTGCTGGTACATCATCTGTACTTGCATATTTGTACTCAATTGTACGTGTTACTTCTTGAGTATCTTTAATTTGACGAATAACTTTCTTGTGACGTAGGTAAACATTGAATGCTTGGTCTACTTCTTTATCATCATCAAACTTACGTCCACCCTCAATAGCTGTACCTTGGGTATTATTTGTATAGTCATCTGTTACTAGTTCATACCCTTGGTCTTCATATTTCTTGATTGTTTCAGCTGTTGTATAAGGAATCGCTGTATGAGATTTACCTTGAAGTGTTGTAACACCGTAAGTTGTTTTCGCATCCGCACCTGTTGTAGGAGCAGTTGCTGCCGTTTGAACTTCAAGAATACGAGCATCACCTGTAGCGTCTAAGTCAATGTATGTGACTTTAGCTTTTTGAGTATCAGCTTTGTAAACAACATACATATCGAAGTCATCTTTATTATCCGCGCGAACTTCTGATACTAATGGTTCATATGCTCCAACATCTTTAGTATTATCTGCTACTGGAGTATATAATCCGACAGGTTGTTTTCCATTGTGGATGTGACCCATCTTACCGTCAGTACCAGGACTTGTGAAGTCAGCTGTTACTACTTCAGCAGTATATCCTTTAACTGTTGGTGAGATGATTTCTTTAAATTTAGAATTTTCATCACTTGGAGCCGTCCATTTACCAATGATAATTGAACCTTGGTTAAACTTAGTTCCAGCTGGAATAGTATCTCCAACTTTGTATACATGACCAGATGCATCTGTAACTTGGTTGGTAGTTACCATTTCTTTATCAGTCGTACCGGCTTCAGAGAAAATCTTATAATCACGAGTATAATCAATCGTTTGTGTACGAGTAACTGGCGTATTATCGATTGCTAGGATTGGATTATTATCTTTATAAGAATCTTGACTTGATGGATTGTCATTATCGTTTTCATATACATAATGAATGGTACGAGTGATTGAAGCTTTTGACTGTGGCTTAACGATTGGTGTATACGTTGCTTTACCATAGTCTGTACCATATTTACTTGTTACTGGGTCCCCAGATACTTTATCGTTATAGTCAACATCCGGTTGTTGTTTTGTTACACCTGTACCTGTTCCTACGAACTTAGGATCTGGTGTGAATGTAATTTCACCAGTATCTTGGTTTAATGTGTAGGTACCTTCGTTTTCAATGACGATTTCTGTTTCAGTTACTTTAGTGTAACGACGTGGAACACTTGTCACTTCTCCTGTTTGTGGATCGATGTGAACTGCATTTGGAAGAGTTACGTTCATTAAGTCTTCATAAGTAGTTTGCTCACGAGTTCCTGCTGGAATCGTATCTACTGAATTCTTAGAATAAGTCTTACCATTTGCTGCTGTAAACTCAGTTTCAGAACCACCGATTAACTGATCTACAGTTGTGTCATTAGCAAGAGTAATATCAGGATTTCTGCTCACTCGGTTACCAGGTACATTTTCACCTGTTTTATAAGTAATTTCCCAGAATGAACGTTGAGCTTCTCCTCTAATATTTAAAGGTGTTACTAGAACATCACCAATTTTTAGTTTTTGTCCAGTTGGTACTACAACCTGAGCACCATCTCTGATTACTGTTGTTGGCTCCACCGTTGTCGGCTCTTTACTCATTACTTTAGCGCCTGCTGGAACCGTACCACCACCGTAGTTTACATTTTTAAGTGTTACATTTCCTGTACCAGTAATGGTATATGTTTTATTTTTTTCAAATACTGGAGTACCTGCTGGAAAAGTTTTAGGTGCGAATGTAGCTTGAGTTCCATCATCTAAAGTGATTGTTGTTGGTTCAGTTACTTTAGTATCCTGTCTATAAAACTTACCTGGAATTTCTTTTCTTGTTGTAAAAGTTGGCTTCTTCGTTTTATCTAGTATTACATAATCAGAAGTATACTTAACGTCTTCTACTTTATCATTTGTAACAGTTTCAACAGTACCATAAACTGGAATTGTTGGATTTGATTTTTGAACAGCACCTTGAACATCCTCAGTAGTAGTATCTTCTCCTACTGGACGAACGTCAATAACAGTTGGAATATATACCGCATCCATTGTACGATTACCATTATATCCATTATTCACATTTGCTGTTAATTTGTCCTTATCAGCTAATCGGTCTGAAGATAATACTTCTTTAAGAGTTGCATCTGTTAAGTCCCAACCCGTTGAATTACGGTTTTGGTCCCAACCACGAATAACTGCTCCACGGGCAGTTCCTACATATCCTGCTTCAGGTTTAAAGTCAACCGTTGTTCGATAATTTCCTGAAGCATCTTTAATATTTTGTCCATTTACTCCAGCTTTATTTAAAGTATATTCCCCAACTTTATTTCCAGCAGTATCATATTCTGTATATTTGGATAAGTAGTACTCTGTTTTACCTGTTGCAGGGTTTACTACTTTAATCGCTGTACCTAAAGTATTTCCTCGTTTATCTTTTACTACTACTTCTGGCCCTTTATAAACAGTTGTTCCTTCTGGATCTACAACGTTCACGTTTGTATTAGCTGTAGGTTCTTCACTTGCAACAACTGAATCAGTTAATACAAACTTAGGAGCAACTGTCGGTTCCATTTGGTTCCATGCTGTATATTTTGATGATTCCGTTTTACCTGTTGCAGTAAACAATTCAGTAGTTCGAATATCTAATTTTTGTTCTCTACCTTGGAAGTCTTTTGTTTCATTTTTTGTTCCACGAGGTGGGTGAACTACATGAGTTTGGAAATCTTCTACTTCACCTGAAGACGCAACACCAGTTGGTAAATCAACATCTCCTTTATCTAAAGCGATACGTAAACGTACACCTAAATTATCAACAGATGTATCTAATAATTGAGGAGTGTTTTTCCATTTTAATGTGTAAGTTCCTGCTTTTGTTACTTCTACTAATTCAGAAGCTTCATATAAATCGAATTTACCGTTGTTATTGAAGTCAACCCATCCACGAATATACGCTTTCTCATTATTAGTCCCTGGATTTGCACGGACACCTTTTAACTCATATTCGTTTGCAGTTCCTTGACGTAATGCATAAGTCGTTGCCACAGCTGGATCTAATAATTGACCTTCTCCTTCATCGGCTAATACACCAACACCAATGACACCTTCAGCTTTATTAAAGACACCTTTTATTGGTAAATGTGACGTAGGATCAGAAATTGTTAAAATATCATCTTGTCTAAGAGCAACCGTTGTTCCATCTGTTTTACGGATAACAGTATTTCCGTTCCTTTGAACTTCATAAATACCAGTGTCTCCTTTTTCATTTGTAACAGTAGAAGTTCCACTCTTAAGTTCAACTTTTTCATATTTATCTGTATTAACTAAATCATCTAATACCCAAGCTCCATTTGGCTCTTTTTCTGTAGAACGGAAATCAGGATCACCTTTTTGTGAACCTAAATATGGTTGAGTAGCTACCGTGCTACTTCCGTCAGAGTTTGTTCTTACAAGGTTTCCAATGAAGTGCTGAGCTGAACCATATGAGGCTGGAGCATCTCCCCCGTCATAAATGACAAATCCAATCGTACCCGCTTGAGAACCTTGAGTATTCATATAAATAGACAAATTAGAAACATTTTGACTTATTCCTACTGGCAAATCGTTTCCACTATTAATAGTAGTCCATGCTGGTCCAAATAATTTTGTTCCATACATAGAAACATGTCCATTTTTATCTGTACTTAACCATTCTGTTCTTTTATATCCAGGTCTTTCAAATGAGTTATTATTTCTTGCTAATAATTCTGAATTAATTGGGACAACACCATTTCCACCTTTAGGGTTTTTATTTAGTGCTAAAAACTGTTCCCAGTTTGTCCCATCTGTCTCAAATTGAAGCACTTCAATTTCTCCAGCTTCTTCAGCATCTACCGCAATCGCATTAACAGCAACAGGACGGCTATTATAAGTAGCTGAAAGCGAGAAATTCACCCCTACATTGGCACTGTCATAGGCTGCAGTGAAAGCGGTCATCTGAGGGGTACCATCTTCATTATCAGTAGATAGACCCACGTGCTTCATGTGTGAATAAGTCTTATCCTGATAAGCTAAAACGACATCAACTGGATCTCCAGCTCTTCTACCTGTAGCTTTTTGATCTTGATTCATTACGTTATAAGCTTTACCATTTGAATCTTTAAATGGATTTGTTGCAACATTTTTAGGTGCTAATGATGTTACAGTAGCTGTTAATTCATACCCTTCTACTGAAGTTTTAACAGTAAACTTCATTCCTTCTTGAAGCGCTTCGAAAAATTCTCCTTTAGAACTATCTACACGTCCATTCTGACTCTGTACGTTTCCATTGCTATAGAAGTGTTTTGAGTAACGAGCTGGACCATTTTTCAACCATTCATCATCTAAAGTTGTTCCTTTACGACCATCAGGATACGTTACTTCACGATAATACGTAAACACCCCTGTTTGCTCTACACCATAGCGGTCTCTAACAACTTTAGTAACTGGAGTAGCTAAGTGCTTAACCTCACCTACTTTTGTTCCATCTGTATAAGTAATTTTAGATGAACCAAAGTCAAACCAGTTAATAGATTTCTTCAATTGTTCAGTATTACGATTAGCTGTATACCCTTTAATTACTTCTGATGTTGGAAATGTAAATTTTTGACCATTTGCCAGAGTAACTGTTGTTTCTCCAACTAAGTTACCATTAACATTTACTTGAATTTTATCAGCATCTGTCAAATCAGGGTTCGCAATACGGAATTGACGGATGATTTCTGCTATTTCTTCTTCTGTAACATGTTTATAATTTGCTACTGGCGTAACTTGAGCAGGTTTAACGACTAATTTGTTATTATTTGCAGCAACATCATCTAATACTGCTTCAACTTTACCTACGTGTCCTGCACGTTTCATCTCTGCGTAGACTGCTTCGATGGCAGATGAAATACGTTGGACTTGGGCATCCAATTCCTCTTTAGTGATTTCTCCTGCTAATAAAGCTATCTTAGAGGCTTTGATTTGGACCTTAGCTGAAGCTACTGCAGCTGCGATAGCCTCTTTCCCTGCTTTATCTTCTGCTTTTTTGTCCGCAAAGTTTGAGGCCGTTGTGTTCAACACTTCTGCTTCAGATGTCAACTGTTCAAGGACAGTTTTAGTTGCAGTAACTGGATTTTCTGCTTTCTTTTCATCCTCTTTATCAGCTTTTTCATCAACTGCTTTATCAGCTTTTTTGTCTGTTGAAGGAGTAGTTAGTGTTGATTTTTCTTTGTCAGCTGCTTCTGTTTTTTCAGTTGTAGCTGGTTTAGATGCTTTTTCATCTTTCTTAGATGCTTCAGCAGCTAATTTTGCAATTTCATCATCACTCAAAGTTGGCTTTTCTACTACAGTAGCTTCTGTCGTAGCAGAAAGAGCTGGTGTCGTCACATTTGCGACATTCTTATTAGTTTTATCATCTTTTGGAGTAGATGCAACAGCTTCTGTTTTATTTTCAGCTGTTACTTCTTCTGCTTTAGCAGTCGTTTGGGCAGCACCCACAATCAAGGCTGTCCCCAACAACACACTCGTAGCACCAAAATGATACTTACGAATAGAGAAACGTTGGCTTAAGCCATACCAATTGAAAGACTTCCTATGTTTAGGTCTTTGTTGTCTCGTCATACAATCCACCTTTTAACTTTTTTTCTCATTATATCAAATATATTGATGAGGTCAAATAAAAATGTATTTTTTTAACTCAATTATTTATATTATTTTTGTTCTCTAGATACTTATGATATAAACAGTTTTCACCCAAATTAATCGAATTTTTATGCAATATATATATATATATATATATATATATATAT
>OGIQ01000452.1_pt1 | contig 13299 bp, 9 predicted proteins | sample 1571811 | NCBI WGS metagenome assembly OGIQ01 (sample SAMEA2582103, study PRJEB24529) | metagenome | biome: Human gut stool | place: China | collected 2011
AGGATTGAGTACCGCCCATTACAGCAGCTGCAGTTTGAAGAGCAACACGAACGATATTGTTATCAACTTGTTGTGCAGTCAACATAGAGCCAGCTGTTTGAGTATGTACACGGAGCATCATGGATTTTGGTTTTTTTGCACCAAAACGTTCTTTCATGATTGTTGCCCATAAGCGACGAGATGCGCGGAATTTAGCAACTTCTTCAAGTACATTATTATGAGCATTCCAGAAGAAGGAAAGACGGCCAGCAAATGTATCAACATCAAGACCAGCTTTTAAAGCTGCTTCTACGTATGCGATACCATCAGCAATTGTGAATGCGATTTCTTGTGCTGCTGTGGAACCTGCTTCACGGATGTGGTAACCGGAGATAGAAATTGTATTCCATTTTGGAACGTATTGAGAACAATATTCGAAGATATTAGTGATCAAACGCATAGATGGTTTTGGAGGGAAAATATAAGTACCACGAGCTGCATATTCTTTCAAAATATCATTTTGAATAGTACCTTTCAATTCTGTGGAAGGTACACCTTGTTTTTCAGCTACTGCGATATACATTGCCAACAAAACGGATGCTGGAGCGTTGATTGTCATGGAAGTGGATACTTTGCCAAGGTCGATGCCATCGAACAAGATTTCCATATCTGCCAAAGAGTCAATCGCTACACCTACTTTACCAACTTCGCCTTCAGCCATAACATCATCAGAGTCATAACCGATTTGAGTTGGCAAATCGAATGCACAGGACAAGCCTGTTGCACCAGATTCGATTAGGTAGCGGTAACGTTTGTTAGATTCTTCAGCTGTAGCGAAGCCTGCATACATACGCATTGTCCAGAAACGACCACGGTACATAGTAGGTTGTACGCCACGAGTATAAGGGAATTCGCCAGGCATTCCCAAATCGCGTTCATAGTCAAAACCTTCGATATCAACTGGTGTATACACACGGTTGTATTTTAAGTTTTGACGTTCTGGAGTTTTTGCGCATTTTTCGTCACAAAGTTTGTTGTACTCAGCAATTTGGGCTTTTAAGTTTTCGTAAGCCATGTTTTCATCATCCTCCTAAAAAAACAGGTTATTTTTTCATGCTTCCAGTTTCTGTGAAGCGTTTATGCCAAGAAAGAGCTTCATCAAGCAACATTGGTGTATGGGCATTCTTTGTTGCAGCTAATGCTTTTTCTAGGTATTCAGTTAACATAGGTTTGTAGTCTGGGTGAGCACATTTTTCAATAATCAAACGAGCTCTTTCCACTGGACTTAAACCACGACAGTCAGCAACACCTTGTTCTGTACAGAAAATCATAGTATCATGTTCTGGATGATCCACATGGGATACATATGGAACGATAGAACTGATGTCGCCATTTTTAGCAACGGAGTTGGTACAGAAGATAGTGAGATATGCACTACGTGCAAAATCACCAGAACCACCAACACCATTCATCATTTTGCTACCCATAATATGAGTAGAGTTTACATTGCCAAAAATATCAAATTCGATAGCGGTATTCATGGCAATGACACCAATACGACGAGCAATACCAGGGTTATTGGAAATTTCTTGCGGACGAAGAATTATTTTTTTACGATATTCATCAATATTCGCATAGAAACGTTTCAATCCATCTGGAGAAGGACTCAATGCAGTACCGGAACATACAGTTACTTTACCAGCATCGATTAAGTCAAACATACCGTCTTGAATTACTTCTGTATAAATAGATAAATCTGTGAAAGGCCCTTGAGCCAAGCCACTGATTACCGCATTTGCTACAGAGCCTACGCCGGATTGCAATGGAAGCAAGTTTTTAGGCAAACGACCTTCTGCAATTTCTTGTTCAAAGAATTTGATAAGATGTTGACTCATTGCCTTTGCATCATCATCAATAGCAGCTAAAGGTCTTGTTGTATCAGGTACATCACTTGGAACCACAGCAATGATTTTGCTAGGATCACAAGGTATTGCTTCTGTACCGATACGATCGCCGGCCTGTTCCAACGGAATTGGTTTACGATGTGGTGGATCCAACGGTTCATAGATATCATGCATACCAACTAAAGATAATGGTTGAGATACATTTACCTCTACGATAACCTTTTTAGCTTGACTAACAAATGTTGGAGAATTACCAACAGAAGTAGTCGGTACTAAAGAACCATCTTCGTTGATTTGACATACTTCAATAATTGCTACATCTAAATCCCCGAAAAATCCATAACGAATATTTTGTGCCATTGTGCTTAAATGCATATCGATGTATTTAACATCTCCACCATTTAAAGCCTTTCTCATATCTTTATTGGTTTGATATGGAAAGCGGCGATTAATACCATTAGCACGAGTTAACGCACCATCGGCTTCATCACCTACAGAAGCACCTGTCCATAAATCGATTTTGAATGGTTCTTTTTCCATTCTTTCTGCCAATGCCAATGGCACAACTTTTGCATAACCTGATGGTGTAAAGCCGGAAATACCAACTTTATCATTAGGGTTAATCAACTGAGCTGCATCATAAGCAGTGACAATTTTACCTTGCAGGTCCACATTTTTTACGCGGTCTTTGATGTCTATCACCATAACCATCTCCTTTAAGAGTAACATTGTTAAACGACAATTGAATCTCTTTGGTCTAATACGTTCCTTAAACCGACTTCATCGTAGTCCACATCCAATGTATTGTCAACTTATATGACTAAAATGTATTTTTCGTCACACTTTATGGGTGCATTATGATTAAAATGCATAGATTTTCACATTTCCACATAAGTTTTATTCACATCGTTATAACTCACAGGAATCATCGATATATGGCATATATTGATGTTTTTCAATTAAATCGAACTCTCTCTATACAATATATAGACCCTTTTCAATATAAAACAACATCTCATATACAAGAACTAGACCTTACACCTCCCTATAAAGATACAATGATATACAAAAAACCGGCTTTCAAATGCTAACGATAATGTTCAATTATGTCTAACATTAGAAAACCGGTTATACTACCTAATACGTACCTACCCAAGGTATGTATTAATTATACCATATTATGAAATTATATATCTACCATAAAACATGCTAATTATACAAGATATTACAATTATGCAGATTTATCAGCAGATAACTGAACTTTTACAAAAGCCCCTACCCAACCAAACAACTGCCAAAATACGATGGTTACTTGATGACTATATAGCTCAAAATCGGATAAGCCACTAAATAAAACACCTATAGCTAACGCACCTACACCAACTTGTGCAGCTTGGCGGAATATATCCCCTTTAAGTCTTATAGATGTAATAACATGACCAATAATAACTGCTAGGAATGATATCAATCCTGGGATGCCTGATTCAGCTAATATATTAAGATACAAATTATGAGCATGATACATCAAGATGTGAGGACCTTGAATATAATAGTTATAATCTGGATATACTAAGTAAAATGTATTCCACCCAATACCAAAGATTGGGTTTTCACGTACGATATACATAGTACTATCCCACAAAGCCCATCGAAGATCAGCTGATGTATCATGGCCTTGGAATATGGACCATAGTCTCGAGGCGATTTCACCATCATAAAAGTACAAGATAATTGGCACTACTAATAGGGATAAGAATAATCTTCTATCTACAAAGATAGCCCAGTAAAGGATCATGGCCGCAAAGCTAATCCAAATGCCTCTAGAATAGGTTAATAGCATCGTTAAGAACAATATAATCCCTATAACGAGCATCGTAACAACTTCGCGGGTACGATTTTCTTTCATATATACCAAGATATAACTGATACATACGCTGAGTACCATCAATAGATAAGCGCCCAATAAATTAGGGTTTTGTAATGTAGATGACATACGTCGCATCAATTTTGGGAACTGTGCTGCATCTACCCACTCTTTTATATGAATATTAGGAACAAATACATATTGATAAGCTCCTATGATACACACTAGTACAGCAGTACCTAATAGAGCACGCAGAAAATAATTCCACTGTTTAGGTGTTTGAATGTATGTGCGAACTAGATAATACATTCCTCCGCTGGCTACGATTTGATAAAACCAACTTTGAATTGACCAATCCCAATTTTCTGATACTAGTGCAGATATGCCAGTCCATACCACAAATATCATAACAGACCAGGATAAATAGCCCGTTGGTAAGCTCAGTGATTTACTAGATATCAAATCATATAAAGCAAGCCCTATCGCTAGCCACAGGAGTACATCCCCCACCATAGGTTGTAATGGCATAGCAACCACCACACCATAAATTAGACGCTCTATATAGAACGTGATTCTCTTCTGATTAGGAATAAGTGAGAGTTCCATAGGCTCACCTTAGTGACTCATCTCATGGTTAAACCACTGACGAGCATCTCCTAAAATATATAAAGAACCACAAACAGCGATAATATCACCATTCTTTGTATGTTTATAGGCTAAAGCCAATGCATCTTTAACAGAATCAGCCGTTTGAGCTACAGCTTTTGGAACAATGTGACGTATTTTTTCAACTAAAACCTCTGGCACTTCTGTTCTATCTGTAGGTGCAGGTACTACAAGTACCGTATCCCCTGCCTTAACGACTTCACGAATAATAGCATCCTGATTTTTATCTTTAAGAATTGCCATCACAATCGTTTTTGGGGCGTCCTTAAATAGCTCACCATAGGTCATACTGAAGGATTCTGCGCCAGCCGCATTATGCGCACCGTCAAAGATAAAGGTACGATCTAAGCCGCGTTTAACTTCAAAACGCCCTGCCCACGTAGTACGAGCAAAGCCTTCGCGCATCGTTTCTTCACTGATGCTCTTATCTTCTTTCATCAATAGACGTACAGCCATCAATGCGCATGCGAGATTTACAGATTGATGAATACCGGCCATTGTCGTAAATAACATTGCAGGAGCGGCATCATTAGTACTCACAGTAATCATTTGACCACCTGTTACGGCACTACGGCTATCGATACCAAAATCTTTATTGAAAGCATACACTTTAGCATGTTTCTCTTTAGCTACCTCTTCAATAATACGAAGAGGTGCATCCTGTGCTGCCGTTACAACAGGGACTTTAGATTTAATAATCCCTGCCTTATGACGTGCAATTTCTTCAACAGTATCACCACAGTAGGCTTGATGATCGATTGTTACATTGGTAATAACAGATACTTTTGGAGTCACAATATTTGTGGAGTCTAGTAATCCCCCTAAGCCAACTTCTATCACTGCATAGTCTACAGCTTGATCTTTGAAGAACAAAAAGGCTGCAGCCGTCAAAATTTCAAATTGCGTTGGTGCTTCTGTGCCGTTACTAATGATAGTATCAACTGCCACTTTTACACGGCTAATTAGATTACCGAAGGCTTCCTCTGTAATATTTCCATCATTAATTTGAATTCGCTCCGTATAGGATTGAAGGTGAGGCGATGTAAATCGCCCCACCCGTAATCCACTTGTAAACAGTGCGTAGGAAATGTATGAGGTAACCGAGCCCTTACCATTCGTGCCTGTCACATGAACAATTTTATAATCTTCTTGTGGATTTCCCAATACATCCATAAGAGCTGTAATTCGTTCAAGGCCAGGTTTAATACCGAATGAAGATGCCTGCTCTAAATAGGCTAAGGCCTCTTGATATGTCATATAAACCTCCTATTATAAGGTTTCGAGGAACGCTTCACGTTCCAATAACGCTTGTTGTTTTTGTTTATATTCTTCTAACTTTTCTTTTTCTTTTGCTACTACAGCTTCAGGAGCTTTTGCTAAGAAGCCTTGGTTAGACAATTTACCTTCCAAACGAGAAATTTCTTTTTCCATTTGGATTTTTTCCTTCGCAATACGCTCTCTTTCTTTTTCACCGTCGATCAAGTCTTTAAGTAAGAGATATACTTCCATACCATTGACAACGGTTACAGTCGCATTTTCTGGCTTTGGATCGTCGGTACCAAGAATTGTTACTTTCTCAGCCCAAGCCAATGTTACAAAGTAGTCACTATGTTCTGCTACAGTTTTAGCTAATGCTTCATCTGTTGGCGCTACGATAACCTCAGCTTTTTTACCTAGAGGCACATTCATTTCAGCACGCATGTTACGAATACCTTTGATGGCATCCATCATAACTTCCATTTGACGTGCTGCACCTTCAAGATTATCAAATTTCAATGCTTCAGGCCATTTAGTAACAACGATGCTATCCCCTTCATGTGGCAAATGTTGCCAAATATGTTCAGTTACAAACGGCATGAATGGATGCAATAATTCGAGCATGTGACGTAAGATTGTTACAAGTAAATATTGAACTGTACGACGATCACGTTCGTTGCTTTCACTATACAAACGAGGTTTCGCTAATTCAATGTACCAATCGCAGTACGTATTCCAAATGAAGTCATATACGGAACTCGCAGCTTCACCAAGTTCGAATTTATCGAGATTAGATGTTACGCTTTGTACTGTTTCATTGTATTTTTGAATAATCCATTGGTCTGCTAATGTCAAATCATCTGCTGTTGGAACGAAACTTTCATCATAATTTGTAAGGTTCATCAATACAAACTTGGATGCATTCCAAATCTTATTGGCAAAGTTACGGTTAGCCTCAACACGTTCCATATAGAAGCGCATATCATTACCAGGTGTATTGCCAGTTACAAGAGTAAAGCGCAATGCATCAGCACCATATTGGTCGATAACTTCAAGTGGATTAATACCATTACCCAAAGATTTACTCATTTTACGGCCCTGACTGTCGCGAACAAGACCATGAATAAATACATGTTTAAATGGGATTTCATGTTCAAACTCAAGAGCCATAAAAATCATACGAGCAACCCAGAAAAAGATGATATCGTAACCAGTTACAAGCACACTTGTTGGATACCATTGGTTAAGTTCTGGAGTTTGCTTAGGCCAACCCATTGTAGCAAATGGCCATAAACCAGAGCTAAACCATGTATCAAGAACATCCGGATCTTGTGTAACATGACCGTGGCAATGAGGACATTCTGTAATATCTTCACGGCTAACAATCGTTTCACCACAGTCATCACAATACCATGCAGGAATACGATGGCCCCACCACAATTGACGAGAAATAGTCCAATCACGGATATTTTCAAGCCAGTTCACATATGTTTTTGTAAAACGTTCTGGAACAAACTCTACTTCGTGGTCTTTAACAACCTTAAGAGCTGGTTCTGCCAACGGTTTCATATCTACAAACCATTGTTTAGATACCATTGGTTCAATAATTGTTTTACAACGAGAACAATGGCCTACTGCATGGTCATGATCATCAATTTTTTCAAGCAGACCTAATTCTTTAAGTTCTGCTACTACTTGTTTACGCGCTTCTTCACGTGGTAAGCCATTGAATTTACCAGCACCTTCATTCATTGTCGCATCATTATTCATAACAACGATGGATTCTAAATCATGGCGTTGGCCCATTTCAAAGTCATTAGGGTCATGAGCAGGAGTAATCTTTACACAACCTGTACCAAAGCTAGCATCTACATAGTCATCGGCAATCACAGGAATCTCACGATTAACGAATGGCAAAATCAACGTTTTACCGATGAGATCTTTATAACGATTGTCTTCAGGGTTTACAGCTACTGCTACATCACCAAACATTGTTTCTGGACGAGTTGTAGCAACTATAACAAAGCGATTATCTTCACCTTTTACAGGATATTTAATATGCCATAAATGGCCATGTTCGTCTTCATGTTCAACTTCTACATCAGATAAAGCGGTTGCACAACGAGGACACCAGTTGATAATTCGTTCCCCACGATAGATTAAACCTTTTTCGTAAAGTTTTACGAATACTTCCCGCACTGCATGATAGTATCCTTCATCCAAAGTAAATCGTTCACGGGTCCAGTCACAAGATGCACCAAGACTACGGATTTGTTTTACGATAGTATCGCCGTATTCTTTTTTCCATTCCCACACGCGCTCTACGAATTTTTCACGGCCTAAATCATAGCGAGATTTGCCCTCTTCTTTAGCAAGCATTTCCTCTACTTTAATTTGAGTAGCAATACCAGCGTGGTCTGTACCTGGCATCCATAACACATTATAGCCTTGCATACGTTTAAAACGGATGAGGATATCTTGTAATGTATTATCAAGGGCATGCCCCATATGCAACATACCAGTTACGTTAGGAGGGGGTAAGACGATACTAAATGGCTCTTTATTCGTGTCTACTTCTTCGTGAAAGTATCCTTGATTTTCCCAATAAGAATACCATTTGCCTTCTATTTCACCAGGATTATATGTGGTTAAATTTTCGTAGGTTTTCATCGTTCCTCCTAAAATACTCCTTAGCGCTTCATAATCTTAGCCAATACAAATAGGCTCGTTTCATATAGCAATATCATAGGTAATGCTATCATCGTTTGAGAGAACATATCCGGTGTAGGTGAAATGATAGCACCTATGATAAAGGATATAAGAATAAAAATTTTTCGCTTCGTTTTTAAAAAGCGTGATGTAATTAAGTTGAAATATCCCAAAATAATTAAGATCAACGGCAGTTCAAAGATAAATCCAAAGGGCAGTACAAAGGACAATACAAAGTCCATATACTGACCAATGGAAAACATCGGTTGTAATTCATCTGTGGCAAAGCCCATAAAGAACTTCACTGCTGCAGGCAATACGAGAAAATAAGAAAATACAATACCTATTCCAAATAGACCAATCGCAACTGGTAAAATCCAGTTAGATAACTGCTTTTCTCGCGCAGTCAGTGCAGGCTTAACAAATAGCCAAATCTGATGCAATATAATGGGAGCCGCTATGACGAGGCCTCCTACTACAGATACTTTCATATACGTAAAGAACGCCTCAGTAGGTCTCATATAATAGAGCTTGCCAGCTGGTTTTAGAAGTATTTCCAATAATAAGTCTACATAATAATATGAAATACAAGTTCCCACAATAACCGCTACAGCCATTATAATCAATCGTTTTCGCAGTTCTGAAAGATGTCCTACAAGAGATAATTCCCTCGCCTCGTCCATCATCTTCTGTTCCATTTCAGTATAAATCGGCTCATTTTCCTGTTCCTCAGGAACGCGTAAATTCGCCACTCTATACCGTTCTTGCTCAGCCTTTTGCTCTGCTTCACGCCGTTTTTGACGAACTACACTATCAAAAGAAGGTTTTTGCATGGGATATTCGAAATCCGGTTTTGGTTCGAACGGTTCCATATTATACCTTTCTATCAGCTAGATTTTCTACAGCCATCACAAGGAATTCCTTCCCTGGAAAATCACGCACTGCAGCGAGTGCCGCTAAAGCATCTTTACAATATTTATCAGCTACAGCTAATGTATTATCGATACCACCTTGAGCAACAACATAATCGATAATGTCTTGCTCATTACCACCATTGTTTAAGCCTTTAATATCTTCAAGCAATTTATCTTTATTACCATCGTTAACGATACTTAATAACGGATACGTCAATAGTCCTTCTCGAAGATCGTTCCCTACAGGCTTTCCTGTCGTTTCCGTTGTTTCACGATAATCCATAATATCATCTGTAATTTGAAATGCCATACCTAATGCATGACCATATTTTTTCAATTCTATGATTTCAGATTCTTGCCAATCTCCTAAGAGACCACCAAGTTCCATACAGCCTTCCATGAAGTCTGCTGTTTTCTTTTGCGTTTTTGTCATATAACGCTCTATACCTTGATCGATGCGATATACATCTTCCATTTGCATGAACTCACCTTCTACAAGGCATGTAATAATATGAGAGAAGACTTGAAGATACTTCATATTCGTCATTTCAGATACGATTTTAAATGCTTTAGCAAATAAATAATCACCACTAAGGATAGCTACCTTATTGCCTTTATGCATGTGAATGGTATCTTCACCTCGGCGAATTTCAGCTTGATCTAATACATCGTCATGGATAAGTGTTGCTAAGTGAAGCATTTCAACAGCCTCAGCAATTTTGACGCGTTGACGCTCTATAGATGTCCCTGCATTAGCAATCAATAGGCACAATTGAGCGCGCAAACGCTTACCACCTGCTGCTGATAACGGTCGAATCAGTGCATTGAAGTCCTCTACACCGGTATTAAAAGATGATGCAAGAGACTCTTCGACACGCTCTAAATCTAAAGCAATGCGTTCCATAATCTCTAATTCGTTGGTTTGACTCATGCTTCATCTCCTACCAAAATTTTATTGATTCGTTGTTGTAAAAGCTCACGTCCAGTATGCTTTAAAGAGCTATACAGAATCGGCGATGTAGCCGTTGGATATAGTTCTTTAATAATAGCCAAGTTTGCAGACTTTTCTTTAGCCGTCAATTTATCGGCTTTAGTCACTACAATTTGTAATGGCACACCAGCTTCGACAAGCCAATCAAATGCCACCTTATCAATAGGCATCTCAGGATGACGACCATCGATAAGTAGGCATAACAACATCAATCGTTCAGAATGTAAAATATAATCGGCAATAAAGGAAGACCACAAATTGCGGTTTCCTTTATTTGTCTTTGCAAAACCATAGCCAGGAAGGTCAACAAGGAACCAATTATATCTGCGTTCCTCTGTCTCAGAAATATCCTCTTTTGATTCAATATCAAAGTAGTTTATCGTCTTAGTCTTACCTGGCTGACCACTAACGAGGGCTAACCCACGATAGTTACATAAAGAATTAATCAACGAAGACTTGCCCACATTAGAACGTCCAAGGAAAGCGATTTCTACTGTATCCCCTTCAGGATATTGATCTGCCTTCACACAGGAAGTATTATATTTTGCAGCTATAATACGAGGCCCCTTCGGTTCTTTTCGTGTATATTGTGGTTTTGGGCCCATTTGTTTAGTGGATTTTTTCTTCTTTTGCATTACACAAGTGCCTTTGCTAATACTTCATCCATTGTCTTAACTGGCGTAATAATGAGGCCTTCTTTCACAATGTCAGGTAATTCTGCAATATCCTTTTCATTACCTTTTGGAATCAACACCTCTTTAACGCCATGAGACAAGGCTGCTAATAATTTTTCTTTTAAGCCGCCTATTGGTAATACGCGGCCACGCAATGTGATTTCACCAGTCATGGCAATATCAGAACGAACCTTGCGGTTAGTCAAAATAGACACCATAGCTAATGTCATTGTAATACCTGCAGAAGGACCATCTTTAGGTGTTGCCCCTTCTGGCAAGTGAACGTGAATATCAAGTTTTTTATAAAAGTCTTCTTCAATTTTTAAGGCTTTTGCATTATGGCGAATATAACTCATAGCCGCTTGACCAGATTCTTGCATAACCTTGCCGAGACTACCAGTTAAAGCCAATTTACCGGTACCATTCATAGTTGTAGCTTCACATGGTAATACTACACCACCAACAGATGTCCAAGCTAATCCATTTACATAGCCAACTTGTGGTTTCTTTTCTCGCTCTTGGTCAACAAAGATCGGTGCGCCTAAGAATTCGTGAAGATTTTTAGTAGTGACTTTTGGCGCATCTCCGCCTTCTTCAACTACTTTGAAAGCAATCTTACGGCAAATCTTAGCAATTGTTTTCTCTAAAGTACGAACACCAGCTTCGCGAGTATATTCGGAAATTACCTTTTTTAACACAGCATCAGATAATTTAACCTTGTAATCTTCAAGTCCATTTTTCTTAATTTGCTTAGGTGTTAAGTAACGCTTAGCAATTTCTAGTTTTTCTTCTTCCATATAGCTGGACAACTCAATAACTTCCATACGATCTAACAATGGACCAGGAATATTAGATGCTATATTAGCCGTAGTAATCCAGAAAACTTCAGAGAAGTCGAACGGTACTTCGATAAAGTGATCACTAAATGTACTATTTTGTTCTGGATCCAATACCTCTAATAAAGCTGAAGATGGATCGCCTTTATAATCAGATGCTAATTTATCAATTTCATCCAACAAAAATACAGGATTCTTAGTACCTACATTTTTTAGTCCCTGAATCATACGACCAGGTAAAGCACCAATATAAGTACGTCGATGACCACGAATTTCAGCTTCATCACGAACACCACCTAAAGATGCACGGATGAACTTACGATTCATTGCTTTAGCAATAGAGGTAGCCAAAGAGGTTTTACCAACGCCTGGTGGACCTACTAAGCAAAGAATAGAGCCACTATTTTTACCGGTTAATTTACGAACCGCTAAAAATTCTAAAATACGTTTCTTAACCTTTTCAAGGCCATAATGATCGGCCTCGAGCATAGCATGAGCACCCTTGATATCTAAACGGTCTTCCGTTAATTCGTTCCACGGTAATGCTAATACCCAATCTAAGTAGTTACGCAAAATTGTTGCTTCCGGCATCAATTGAGGCATACGGCTATAACGAGAAATTTCTTTATCGATACGCGTATGTACGTCTTCACTTAAGTTAAGTGCTTTTAACTTAACTCGTAGTTCTTCTGCCTCCTCCTCTGGGTCACCTTTATCACCCAACTCATCGTGGATAACGCGGATTTTTTCGCGCAAGAAATATTCCTTCTGCGCTTTCTCCATAGATTGACGGACTTGATTATTGATGGAATTTTCCAAATCAGAGATTTGTAATTCCATATTTAAAATGCCTACAATCATGTTAAGACGACGAGCCACAGATAATTCTTCAAGTAACTCTTGACGTTTCAAATTATTAATAGGCAACAAAAATGCAACTTGGTCAGCTAATTCACAAGGATTGCGTAATTCCATAACGCGCGTTACACCTTCATCAGTAACTGATTTAGCTTCTTCTGCCCATTCGCCAAATTTAGCTTGAACCAAACGACGATAAGCTTCAAGCTCTACATCGTCTTCAAATTCAGACGCCACTCGTTCATAGTCTCCTATATAATAAGGGTCCATGCTAATAATATTCATAAGACGAATACGAGTGATGCCCTCTACAAGAACACGTACTATACCACCTGGTAAGCGCAACATTTGTTTAATTTTTACTAATGTACCCATTTGGGCTAAATCATGAACTGTTGGTGCATCTACAGCATCATCTTTTTGAGTTACGACGGCTAAAATGCGATCCTCATTCATTGCGGCTTCCACCGCCTTAATGGATTTGTCTCGACCGATATCGAGGTGAATCACGATATTCGGGTATACGACCATGCCTCTAAGAGGTACGGTAGGAATCCCAATTTCGAGTAAATTCATACTTCCTCCAGGTATATATATTATGAAAAGAAACTCATTCCTACACAGAAATGAGTTTCTTCGAATTACGA
>OGIQ01000456.1_pt1 | contig 13243 bp, 10 predicted proteins | sample 1571811 | NCBI WGS metagenome assembly OGIQ01 (sample SAMEA2582103, study PRJEB24529) | metagenome | biome: Human gut stool | place: China | collected 2011
GTAGTGGGATTTAAGGCGCATCCTACAGATTATTATCAATTTAATAAAGATACATATATTCAGTAGGTGAAGCGATGAAAGAGATATTAAAAGTTAAAGATTTATCTGTTAATAATAATAGCGTAAAAATATTAAAGAATATATCTTTTAATATAAAAAAAGGTGAGATATTAGGCATAGTTGGAGAAAGTGGTTGTGGAAAAAGTACGCTCATTAGAGCTTTGATTCAAATGATGAATAAATCAGAGGAAATAATTAGTGGTGAAATATTATTTAATGAAAGGAATCTTTTATCATTAGATAATAAGCAGATAAGAAAATTAAGAGGAAATAATCTGGCAGTAATTTTTCAAAATCCAGGAGCAACATTAAATCCTATTAGAAAAATAGGTAAACAATTTGTACAAACTATGCAAAGTCATATGAATATAAATAAAAATGAAGCTTTAGAAAAAGCTGCAAATATGCTTGAGAAGGTTAATTTAAAGGATAGCAAATGTATATTAAACAGCTATCCTTTTGAACTAAGTGGAGGTATGAAGCAAAGAGTTACCATAGCTTTGGCCATGATTTTAGAGCCAGAAATATTAATAGCTGATGAGCCCACCAGTGCATTAGACGTTACGGTACAGGCACAGGTAGTAAAGGAAATGATGTCACTTAGAGATAATTTTCAGACAAGCATAATAATAGTTACTCATAGTATGAGTGTTATATCACAAATGGTAGATAAAGTAGCAGTTATGTATAGTGGAAATATCGTGGAGTATGGAGATAAAGAAGATATACTCAGAAATCCTAAACATCCTTACACTAAGGCTTTAATAGATGCAGTTCCTAAGATGGATGGAACTATGCCAAAAGGTATAAAGGGAAATCCACCATTATTTACAGAAAATATAACTGGTTGTAGTTTTGCACCAAGGTGTGAAAAATGTAATGAAGTATGTATAAAAAATCAGCAATATTTGAAGAAGATGCATGATGGAAGATACATAGCTTGTGATTATGTAAAAGATGTGGAGAAAAAATATGGATAAAATAATTTTACAATGCAATAATTTAAGAAAGACATATAAAAAGAAAGATCATTTACATGTTGCTTGTGATGATATAAATCTGTATATAAAGCAAGGTGAGTGTTTAGGGGTAGTTGGAGAAAGTGGTAGTGGAAAAAGCACTTTAGCTAATATCATTATGAAGCTGGAAAAAGCAGATAGTGGAACAGTAATATTAAATGATAAAGATATTACTAACGTAAAAAGAAATGAATTAAAAGAAGTTTATAAGGAAATTCAAATGGTATTTCAAGATGCCATTGGCTCATTTAATCCAAGGCTAACCATTGAAGAATCTATTATGGAGTATGTTTGTAATTTATGTTCTACAACGGAAGAAGAAAAAAAGCATAAGGTAGATAATCTTTTGCAGATGGTAGGTTTGCCAAAGGAGTATAAAGATAGATATCCTCATGAATTAAGTGGAGGGCAATGTCAGAGGGCAGCTATTGCAAGAGCATTATCAGCCCATCCTAAGATTTTAGTTTGTGATGAAGCTACCAGTGCTTTAGATGTATCAGTTCAAGCACAAGTAGTTGAATTACTAAAAGAAATGCAAGAAAAAATGAATATTTCATACTTATTTATTACTCATGATTTAGCATTAGTAAGTAGTTTTTGTGATAGAGTAGCAGTTATGAAAAATGGAAAAGTAGTAGAAGTTGGAGAAGCAAAGGAGGTTATTAATAATCCTCAACATGAATATACCAAGTTATTAATTCAATCAGCTTATATTTAATAAGTAAAGTCATCAGTCTGTAAAAAAGATAGCCAGAGCTATCTTTTTTACTATTTTCTAATAAAGTTTGTTTGAATTTTTGTTTCTTTTTTAGGAATATTAATGTGATTTGCTTGGCCAACTTTAATACATTTTAAAAGCCAAGCCATATTTTTACCTAATGTTCTCATTATTTGCATACCTTCAAGGTCTTGTACTACTTCTTCAGGAGTATTACCATGAACCATACACCAATATTGCGAAGAAACAAGTGGCATATTTGAAATAGTAAAGTATTTATTTAATTGTTCTAGAGTGGCAGTGGAACCAGCTCTACGGCAACTAACTATAGCAGCACCAGCTTTATATTCAAAGTACTTTTTACCAGCATAAAAAGCTCGATCTAAAAAACTTGTTATAGCACCAGAAGCAGCGGCGTAATGTACAGGAGAGCCAAAGATAAAACCATCAGCTTCTTGTGCTTTTTTTAAGGCAACATTTACGGTATCATCATTAAATACGCAGCGTCCAGATTGTGTTTTAGCACAATTACCACATCCAATACATCCTCGTATAGGTTTATTGCCAATATGAAAAATTTCTGGCTCTATATTTTCTTCATTAAGAGTCTTAGCCACTTCACATAATGCAGTATAAGTGCATCCTTTTTCTTTAGGACTTCCGTTAATAAGTAAAACTTTCATAATATTCTCATTCCTCTTAAATTTTTATATCTATATCATTATTATTATACAAATTATGTAATAATTAATAAACTATTTAAAAATGATTAAAATTTGACAAAATGGGCGATGATGTTTAGTTTTGTTTTAAAAAAAATAAATGGATAATGGAAGCTTGAAAAAACTTTGAATATCTCTTTAAATCATAAAAAGTTAAACTTTGACTTTCCTTGATTTTAGATTTATACTTTACTTGTAAAAAGAGATGAGGGATATGAAGAACAAGAGCTAAGGGATATTAAGGTAAAGAAAAAAGGAGGTTTTTGTATGTTTGGTTTAATACCTTTTAGAATGACAAGAGGAAGTGGTAATACAATATCATCATTAACTAATCTTTTTGATAACTTCTTTAGTGATGATTTTATATCAACTTTTGATGACAGAAATGATATAAGGGCTGATGTGAGAGAAACAAATGAGGCTTATTTAGTGGAGGCAGAGCTTCCAGGAGTTAATAAGGATGATTTACGTTTAGATTATGATAATAATTATTTAACAATTTCAGCAATGAAGAATGAGACATTTGAGGATAGGCAAGATAATTATTTGAGGCAAGAAAGACATTATGGACAAATAGCAAGAAGCTTTTATTTTGATAATGTTGATAAAAATCAAATACAAGCTAGATTCCAAAATGGAGTTTTAGATATTATCTTACCTAAGATGACTATTGAAAGATCAAGCTATAATGGAATACCTATTCAATAGTGTTTGAATATTTTAATTAAAAAATAGCAATTTAAAATTATTTATATGTGTGAAAGCATAAAGGAGGATTTTATATGTTTGGTTTAGTACCTTTTAAAATGAATAAGGATCTTAATAATAGTAACACAATGTTTAATGATTTATTTGGAGATTTCTTTAATGATAATCTTAATATGAATACTGCAATTAAAGCAGATATCAGAGAAACTAAAGAAGCCTATATATTAGAAGCTGATCTTCCTGGAATGAGAAAGGAAGATATAAACTTGGAATATAATCAAAATTACTTAACTATACACGCTCATAAGAATGAAACTAAGGAAGATAAGAAGGAAAATTATATAAGGAAAGAAAGACATTATGGAGAAGTTTCAAGAAGCTTTTATGTAGGTAATATTGATAAATCTGCTATAAGTGCAAAATTTGAAAATGGTGTTTTGGAAGTTACCTTACCAAAACAGGAGAAATCAATAAATGAAGATAATAAAATTAAGATTGAATAATTTAAAGCCCTGTTACAGTGAATTGTAGCAGGGCTTTAAATTTTAACTATTAATTTATTTTTTGTACAAAAAGCAGGTAATAACTATATATAGTGTATGAGGAGGTTTATAGAACACATATATAGTGTTTTAAAAATGGAAGAATAATACTGTCAAATTGATTATATTATTTAAAATTAAAGATTTTTATAGCAAAATGAAGTTTTTAATGGGAAATTAGCAAATAAAAAGAAAGGAAAAAAAGATAAAAAAAGTTTTTTGAGTTATAATAAATAGTCATATTAATTAATAACAAAATTAATATATATTAGAACTAAATAGGGGGAGATTTGAATGCAAGTAATTAAGCGCGATGGTAGTACAGTTGATTTCGATAAGTCGAAAATAAGAGAAGCTATATGTAAATCTATGAAAAATGGTAGTGGTATATACTTACCGGATATTGCAGGGATAATAGCTGATGATGCAGAGAAATATTTTAGTAAGGAAGATGAAACCCCAACTATATATAAGATAGAAAGCTATGTCTATGATAGATTAGTTCATTATGAACAATCAGTAACAGCTAAAGCTTATGAAGGATATAGAGCAGTACAAGAGTTTAAGAGAAATACTAATACAACTGATGAAAGTATCTTAAGCTTAATCAATAAGACTAATGATGATGTTATGAAGGAAAATTCTAATAAGAATGCTTCTATAGCTGCTACACAAAGAGATTTAATAGCAGGAGAAGTATCGAAGGATATTTCAAGGAGAAGATTAATACCATCACATATGGTTCAAGCTCATGATGAAGGAACCATTCATTGGCATGATATGGATTGTGTGAAACGTTTTCAAGAAACTCAAGTAGCTTAATTACTTGAGGGGATTTGAAGGAGTAACTAATTACTCTAACTGCATTATTGATAACTCAAATGAGAACACCAATAAAGTTCGAAGGGGTTACATTGAAACCTCCCATATGCATGTTTAGCTAACAAATAAATATGTGTAAAGCTGGGTAAAGTCGAGTGAAACCTACCCTAACACGTAATGGTGAGGAAAACTAAGTCAGAGGTGACTAGGTAGGCATAGTGCGGATGGCGATTGATATGGTGAGAATGTTAAGCAAATATACACAAATAACTGACGAATCTTCGAATGTACTGTCCTAAAGATCGGGTATACCGAAAGGTATACATACTCTTTACAAATGCGTAATGGGTAGTAAGTGTGGATTAGTAGTTCATAGTCTTGGCGAAAGTCCATATATCCTTATGGTGGATATCAAGCTTACAGGGCAATAGGAGACACCTAAATCAATCATATGCTAGGTAATGTGGAACGTTTGAAGCTCTCTACATCTAAATAGCCTTTGTTAGAGGTGATGGTAGAATATAAGGTCGGTTTACCGAAGTTTCTTTTAAGAGAGTGGCAGTAAGGGTATAGTAGCGAAGAAGTTATGATAATAAGTAATGGAGCTAAGACCCTAAGTCAATATTAGAAAACAAAATATGGTAAAATATTAAATTAGAAATAGTATAGATCAGTTAAGAAAAAGAGGGGTGGATAATATATGAAGCCCGAATATACTAAAAATCTGACAAGAATGCAATTCTTTAAATCTGCTGATTACTATGGTATGTCTAAAGTATATGAAGATTTATACTTAAAAAGTATTAAAAATATTAATGTGAAAAATCTTATGTCAATAATAAAGGATAAGAGAAATATGTTAATAGCTATACGGTGTATGAAATCAAATACAGGAGCAGAGACTGCCGGAATAGATGGAATAACTTTTACAGAATTACTACAAAGTCATTCTACAGACGAGTTACATCAAATGGTTTGTAAATTAATAGATAATTATGAAACCTTAGGGGTAAGAAGAGTTTTCATTGCGAAAAAGAATGAAAAACTACGATTACTAGGTATTCCAAACTCTATTGATAAACTTATTCAGCAGATGATAAAACAAGTGTTAGAACCTTACTGTGAGGGGAAATTTTATAAACATAGTTATGGATTCAGACCCACTAGACAAATTGGGGAAGTTATTGCTCGTTGTCATCATCTAGTTATAAATGCTAGATGTGAATACTGTGTAGATATAGATATTAAAGGCTTTTTTGATAATGTTCATAGTAATAGACTTATGAAACAAATATGGAACATAGGAATAAGAGACAAAAGAGTTTTAATGTTAATTAAGAAAATAATTAAAGCACCTGTTGATGGAGTTGTACCAACAAAAGGTATACCACAGGGTGGGGTTTTATCTCCACTTCTTAGTAATATAGTTCTTAATGAATTAGACCAATGGGTAGCAAGTCAATGGGAAGAATTTCAGAAACATTGTGATAGCAATAAAGCTCCAGGGGAGTTCATTAAAGAATTGCAATACAAAAAGAAGATTCCAAATCCTAATTATAATCCTAAGCGGAAAGTAAAAGGGAACATAAAATATTTTAAGAAATGGAAGACACTTAAAACAGGATATATAGTTAGATATGCTGATGATTTTAAAATTTTTACTCCGAATTATAAAGAAGCTATAAAATGGTTTAATGGAATTAAGCAATTTATAGAGAAAAGGCTACACTTAGAAATAAGTGAAGAGAAATCAAAAATTGTTAATTTGAAGAAAAGTAAAAGTAACTTCTTAGGCTTTGAATTAAAAATTGTGAACACCAAAAGGAAACATAAGGAGCGTAGAACTAATGTAAAGAATAAAAGTTCAAAAACCAAATATATATTACAAGTAAGAGTTAGCAAAGAGAAAATTTGTGAAATGAGTAGAGAGTTTAAGGAATCACTTAAATTACTAGTCAAGGATGCTAATAATTCATCAAAGATTATTGGGCGATTAAACGCAAAAATTCTTGTATGGCAAAATTATTGTAGATTAAGTACATATCCAAGCAGGGATTTAAATGAAGTGTATTTGAGAAATTACACTAGAATGAGTGTACTTAAAAGATATTATGGGATTTTGAAATACGTTAGTATGAAAGAAGCTAAAAAGGTTAGTAATTTAATTAATGAGCGATATAGTGAATATAATGGGTTTACGTTTATGTCAAACTTTGGTGGTGTCATATACCCTATATGGGCTGTAAAGCAGAAAAAATTATCACAAAGAAATCCAAACAGTAGTCCATATGTTAGAGAGGATTTAGTCAAGTATTGGTATAAAACTATAAAATGGGATAATTCAGAAGGAGAGCAATTAATAGAAAACTATTGTAATAGTAAATGGGTTAACTCATTAGTAGCAGTACACGCTATGGGATTATATACAGAACAATATGGTAAATGTCCTATAACAGAGTTACCACTAAGTGATGGATTTGAGATTCACCATAAAGATGCAAAAGTAAATGGTGGCAGTGACAAATATATAAATTTAGTTATGCTAAATGAATATGCACACAAATTAGTTCATAGCTCTAATAAGGAAACTATACAAAGGTACATTAAACTAATTAAAAATCTTGGAGGAAAAATTAATAAAGCATATTTAAATAAACTTAGAAAAATGTTAAACCTAGAACCAATAATGATAATGCCATAATCAAATTGGTTTGAATAAACTGTTTTCGATAATATTGATGGAACGCCGTATGAGTACGAAAGTCTCACGTACGGTGTGGAGCGGGGGAAAAGATGAAGATAATATCAAAGTCTTACCTATCGCTATACACTTTATCACCAATATTTAACTGTTGTTTAATAAATCTAGAAGACATGCTGGAAAATGGTACTGTTATTAATGATAAATTAGTTGAATCACCAAAATCATTTGGTACAGCTTGTACTGTAACAACGCAAATAATAGCACAAGTATCTAGTAACCAATATGGTGGTCAAAGTATAACAGTTAAGCATTTAGCTAAATATTTAAAGGTAACAGAAGATAAAGCTTATAATCACTATATGGAGCTTTTAAATGATGAAGAGTTAGCTAAGAAGCTTGCTTTAGATATGAAAATGAAAGAGCTTAAAGATGGTGTACAAACTATAAGATACCAATTAAGTACATTACAAACAACAAATGGACAAGCTCCATTTTCAACAATTTATTTAGAAATAGAAGAAGGTCATCCTTATGAAGAGGAAATGGCTTTAATTTGTGAAGAAATGATTAAGCAAAGATTGGAAGGAATGAAAAATTATAGAGGGCAAGAAATAGGAGAAGCATTCCCTAAACTTGTTTATTTATTAGATGAACATAATTGCTTAGAAGGTGGAAAATATGATTATATCACTAAATTAGCAGCTAAATGTACAGCCAAAAGATTGGTACCTGATTATCAATCAGCAAAAATTATGAGAAAGAATTATGAAGGGAATACATTCCCACCAATGGGTTGTAGATCGCACTTATCACCATGTAAAGATGAAAATGGTAACTACAAGTGGTATGGTAGATTTAACCAGGGTGTAGTAAGTCTAAATTTACCACAAATTGCTATTACGGCAGATAAAGATATGGAGTTATTTTGGGATATGTTAGATCAAAGATTAGAACTTTGCAAGGATGCTTTAATGATTAGACATAACATGTTACTTGGTACTTCTTCAGATGTATCACCAATCCACTGGCAACATGGTGCTATAGCAAGACTTGGAAAAGGTGAAAAAATAGATAAATACTTAAAAGATGGATACTCAACATTATCATTAGGATATGTAGGGGTATGCGAAATGGTTTATGCAATGCTAGGGGTAAGCCATACTACTCCAGAAGGAGAAAAGTTTGCTTTAGAAGTAATGAATCATATGGAAGATAAATGTATGGAATGGAAGAAGGAAACTGGTTTAGGATTTGGTCTTTATGGAACACCAGCAGAAAACTTAATTTATAGATTCTGTAGATTAGATAAAGCTAGATTTGGGGAAATTAAAAATGTAACTGATAGGTTATATTATACTAATTCTTATCATGTGCACGTATGTGAAGAAATAGATGCATTTAGCAAGCTTAAATTTGAATCTCAATTCCATGATATATCTTTAGGTGGATGCATTTCATATATAGAAGTACCTGATATGAGTAAAAATATTGAAGCAGTTGAAGATATAATAAACTTTATATATCATAATATTCAATATGCTGAAATAAATACAAAACCAGATATATGCTACAAATGTGGATATACAGGTGAAATACAATTAAATAAAGGGGATTTAACTTGGCATTGTCCATCATGTGGAAATAGTGATGAAAATGAAATGCAAGTTATGAGAAGAACTTGTGGATATATTGGAACTAATTTCTGGAATAAAGGAAGAACAGCAGAAATTGGAGATAGAGTCTTACATCTATAAGTAAAAAAGATAAGTGTTATATAAAATTAAGTTTTAATATAACACTTATCTTTTAAATTAATGCTATAATTAAGATAAAAATAAAATCAAAAAGGTTATTAATTGATATTCATAGATATTTATTTGAAGATATATATGAATTTGCAGGAAAAGTACGTGATGTTAATATTGCAAAAGGAAATTTTAGATTTGCACCTGTTATGTATTTAAAGGCATCATTAGAACATATTGAATCAATGCCACAATCAAGTTTTGATGAAATAATTGAGAAGTATGTTGAGATGAATATTGCTCATCCATTTAGAGAAGGAAATGTTTATAGAATAGAAGATTTATAGTAATACAAAAAAATAATATTTTACATAAAACTTATAGTATTAAATTTAATTTCTATAGGTTTTGTTTTTATAATATTATTTACTTAGTTATGTACTTAATTTTAAGAAATAAAAGTGCAAATATAATGTATACTAATTAATAAAAAGTGTATATAAAATAAAGAAAATTTTAAATAAGATATATAAATGTGTCGAAAAATATGTTATGATAAAAAGGAAAAAATATTTAAGGATGGGAAGATAAATGAAAAGATTTTTAGCATTACTTTCAGTTTTAGTACTAAGTATGTCAATGTTAGTTGGATGCGGTTCAAAAACAGCAGATAATGATGAGTTAGTTGTATACTTTGTACCATCAAGAGATCCAGCAGAGATTCAAAAAGCAACTAAACCATTAGCAGAAATGTTAAAGGCTGAATTATCAAAATTAGGTTACGATTTTGAAAAAGTAAGAATTGAAGTTGGTACAAGCTTTGAAGCAGTTGGTGAAGCATTATCTTCAGGAACAGCTCAAGTAGGATTTATTCCAGGGGGAACTTACGTATTATATGATGATGGTGTAGATGTTGCATTAACAGCAACTAGATTTGGATTAAACCATGATTCAGAAAATCCAGCAGATTGGAATACAGCTCCAACAGAAAATACAAACAATAAAGTTAAATACTACAGATCATTAGTAATTGCTGGTCCAAGTGAAAAAGGACAAAAATTAGCTGCAAAGATTAACAACGGAGAAAAGTTAACTCTAGATGATATTCAAGGCGCTACATGGGGAGTTTCATCAAATACAACTTCACCAGCAGGATATATTTATCCAAGCCTTTGGTTACAAGAGAACTTTGGAATATCAATAACAGATTTAAAAAGTAAAGTGGCTTTAGATAACTATGCAACATCATTATCTCAATTAGCAAGTGGTCAAATTGATGTAATGGTAACTTATGCTGATGCACGTTTAGACTATGTTGATCAATGGAATTCTAATTTTGGAAGAACAGCTTCTATATGGGATGAAACAAATGTTATTGGTGTAACAGATGGTATTTACAATGATACAATATCTGTTACTAAGGATGCATCAATGACTTCAGAATTAAAGGAAGCTATACAACAAGCTTTCATTAACATAGGTAATACAGAAGAAGGTCAAAAAATTATTTCAATATACAGCCACAAAGGTTATGAAATTGGAAATAGTTCTGACTACGATGCAGAAAGAGAAGCACAAAAATTAATTAAGTCTATGCAATAATTTTAAAAGAAAATATCTTTTATTTTATTAGCTGTAAAAATGAGTTCATGTTTAACATGAACTCATTTGGTATATAAAAGTATAATATACAAAAAGTTTACAAAAAGATAAATTTAGAATGTGAGGGAAACTTGTGATTAAGTTTGATAAGGTAAATAAGGTTTATCCAAATGGATTACATGCGCTAAAAAATATATCACTTGAAATAAATCAAGGCGAGTTTGTAGCAATAATAGGTTTATCAGGAGCTGGTAAGTCTACATTATTAAGAACAATTAATAGAATGCATGACATTAGCGAAGGATCATTAACTGTAAATGGACAAGAAATAAATGATTTAGCAGGAAAAGATTTAAGAAAATTTAGACGTAAAATAGGAATGGTATTCCAAGACTTTAGATTAATACCAACTCTTAATGTTTATGAAAATGTTGCCTTTGCAATGAGGGTAGTAGGGGCTTCACCAAAAGAAATAAGAAAGAGAGTTCCAATGGTATTATCACTAGTTGGATTATCTAATAAATATAAAATGTTCCCAACTGAATTATCAGGAGGAGAGCAACAAAGGGTTTCAATAGCAAGAGCTATCGTTAATAATCCAAAAGTTTTAATAGCTGACGAACCAACAGGTAACTTAGACCCAGAAACAGCTAAAGAAATTATGGAATTAATAGATGATATAAACAAGGCAGGAACAACAGTAGTTATGGCTACTCATGCTAAAGAAATAGTTAACTCAATGAAAAAGAGGGTTATAGCTATAGACAAGGGTGAAGTAGTTAGTGATGTTCAGAAAGGAGGATATGAATATGAAGTTTAGTACTATAGGATATTTCATATCAGATGCTTTCAAAAGTTTAAAGAGAAATAGAACAATAAGTATAGCTTCTATAGCAACTGTTCTTACTACATTATTTATATTTGGAGCATTTTTATTAACTGCTTTAAATGTTAAAAATGGGGTTACAGATGTTCAAGACAAAGTTGAGGTTAAGGTTTTCCTTAAAGACGACGTAACACAAGAGCAAAAGGATGCAGTTGAAGCAAAACTTAAGACTGTTCAAGGGGTAAAAGAAGTAGAATTTGAATCTAAAGATCAAGCTTTTGCAAAGATGGAAGGTTCAAGTGATTATAATAAAGAGATTTTAGCTGGATATAGCAAAGAAAATAACCCATTACCAGCTTCATACATAGTAAGATTAGAAAGCCCAGAAGTAGCTTCAAGCGTTGAAAGCGCTATGAAAACTAATGATAAATTTATGGCTGGTGTAGAAGATGTAGGTAATGACGAAGAGCTTATAGGTACTATAAACTCCTTTGTAAAAGTTATTAATACAGTAGGATTAGTTTTAGGTGTAGTATTCGTAGGTGTATCACTATTCCTAATAGTAAATACAATAAAGATAACAGTTTACTCAAGAAGAAGAGAAGTAGGAATAATGAAATTCGTTGGAGCAACCGACTGGTTTATAAGATGGCCTTTCGTAATAGAAGGGGTTATAATCGGCCTTGTAGGTGGTATTCTTTCAACACTTTTATTATTCGCAGGGTATAACTTCTTATATGGAAAAATTGTATCTTCATCATCACTATATATGCCACAATTTGTACAACCAATGTATGTTTTAACAACAATGTCATGGCAGTTTATACTAGCAGGTATTGTTATTGGTGCAATAGGTAGTATAATAGCTTTAAGAAAATTCTTAGACGTTTAATATCTAATATAGAATATAAAAAGCTTAAAATACGTAAACTATTTAAATATAGCGTATTTTAAGCTTTTTTTTGAAAGGGTGGGTTTTTATGAGTCGCAATAAGGATGAAAAAAATAAATATAATAATATTATTAAAAATCTTAAGAAGAAAAAAGGATTCAGAGCTTTAGCCATGGGTGTTGCCTTAACTTTAATAATTGGTGTTTCTGTATATGCAGGAAATAGATTAACTGCCTTTGGTATTTTACCTATAACTAGTGTAAGTGCAGTTCAATCTTCCTTAGAAAAGGTAAATGATACAGAAAATTTTAAAAAGGTATTAGAAGTAAGGGAAATGCTTTATAGATGGTATGATGGAGAAATTGATGATAGTAAATTAGCTGAAGGTGCTATAAAGGGTATGGTTTCATCTTTAGGTGATCAATACACATATTATATGAATGAAAAAGAATTTTCAGATTTTAAAGAAAAAAGTCAAGGAAACTACATGGGAATTGGGATTCAAGTAGCTGTTAAGGATGGTAAGATAGTAGTAATTTCTCCTATTCAAGGAGGACCAGCTGAAAAAGCAGGAATAAAAACTGGAGATATTATCTTAAAAGTAAATGGAGAACCAGTTTCAGGAAATGAATTGGATAAAGCCGTTTCAATGATGAAAGGTACTACAAAAGAAAATATAAAATTAACATTATATAGAGAAGGTAAAGGCGAATTTGACGTTGATGTTATGAGAGATGTAATTAAAACAGTTAACGTTAAAAGTGAAATGATTGATGGAGATATTGGATATATAGAAGTTTTAGCTTTTGATGAGGGAACAGCTAAAGACTTTGAAACTCAATTAAAAGCTTTAGAAGAGAAAGATATGAAGGGGTTAATCCTT
>OGIQ01000459.1_pt1 | contig 13188 bp, 9 predicted proteins | sample 1571811 | NCBI WGS metagenome assembly OGIQ01 (sample SAMEA2582103, study PRJEB24529) | metagenome | biome: Human gut stool | place: China | collected 2011
AAGACCGTATCACAAAGGTCACAACTGTAAAGGTGCCGTAAGGCAGAAAGGACACGAACATGAAGTACGATGAAAGAGCCTGCAAATTCAACATGGATACCGGGTGTGTAGAGCTGCTACTCCGGGATGGGAGAATGATCTCCATCGAATGCACCGGGGTCGAGGATGCGTTGAATGTGACCATGGCGCAGAGGTCAGAATTGGACCACCTTATCTACAATGACCTACTGGCGTATGCAGAGCTGATTCTGAATGGCGAGCCGAAAGAATATCTGAAGAATGTGGCTGGGAGTCATGGAGTAGAAGATTGAGGACAAAAAAACAGGGTGCGTCCACCAGCAGAGTTCCCATAAAACAGTATTTGCAAAAGTTCCCTAAATGGGGAAGATTTGGCGTGACTTCGGTCACGCCTTTTCTTTTGCTTCCAGTTCATCCAGAGGGATGTACCCCAGCCCATCGTACTTGATATGGATGTGCTGCACCCGCTTTCCGCTGGACTTATCCGGGGCATCCACATAGATGGCCGACACCAGTTCACGGAGAGCATAAGGGGTGAGTTCTTCAATATGAACGTACTTGTGCGCTTTCTGGACGAACTTTTCAATATTCTCGATCTGCTGTTCCTGTACTTCAATTTCCTGCTGGATGGAGAGAACTTCCTCTTCCAGCTGCTTCTGTTCGGCATCGTAGCTCTGACTCATCATGTCGAAGCGGTCATCGCTAAGCTTTCCGTTAACATTGTCCTCATAAATCTTCATGAACAGCCGTTTGAGGTCTGCGATCCGCTTCTCATTCCGGGCAAGCTGCTTCTTCAGGACAGTCAGCTTTTCGGTGCTTTCCACCCGAAGCTGCTCCTCCATGACCTTGCGGAAGTAGTCTTCATGGCAAAGGATGTAGTCCGTCACCTGCTGGATATGGTTCAGCACACGGCCTTCCAGAACCTTTACCCGGATGAAGTGTCCCTTGCACTTGCTCCCGTTCTTCTTGTGCAGAGAGCAATCAAAGAAGTCTTGACTGAAGTCCCTGTTATTGGACGAACCATATTGCATCTTGGAACCGCAGTCAGCGCAGTAGACCATACCGGAGAAAATGCTGCTCTTGCCTGTCCGGGTCATGCGGTGACGCTGGTTACGAATCTCCTGAACCTTTTCAAACACATCATCGTCAATAATGCGCTCATGTGTATCCGGGAAGATAGCCTGATTTTCCACGGGATTCAGATGTCTCTTTTTATCCCAGATAGAGTTAGTATAGGTCTTAAAGTTGACTGTGCAGCCAGTGTACTCCAGGCGTTCCAGAATCGAACTTACTGCTCTTTTATCCCAGCGATAAGGGTCTTCCGGGGCGGGTGAGTTCGTACTCAGGCCATGGCTCAACTTATAGGCGGTGGGAGTCAGAACTTTGTCCACCCACAGTTGGTTTGCAATTTGGGTCGGGCCACGGCCTTCCATGCACATGGAGAAGATGCGCTTCACGATTGCAGCCGCTTCTGGATCAACAAGCCAATGTTTCAGGTTCTCCGGGTCTTTCACATAGCCGTACGGCACATTGACCGTCAGCGGTACTCCACGCTCTCCCTTGGCCTTCTGAACAGCCCGAATCTTGCGGCTGGTATCACGGGCGTAAAACTCGTTGAACCAGTTCTTAATGCCCGCAAAATCGTTGTTTACGCTGTTCGGGTCAATGGTGTCGTAGTTGTCGTTAATGGCAATGTAGCGAACGCCATACTGGGGAAAGGTAAAGTTGGTGTACAGACCAGTCAAGGCGGAATTGCGCCCCAGTCGGGACAAATCCTTCGTGATAACGATTCCTACACGCCCCGCTTCGATCTCGACCAGCATACTCTGAAAGCCGGGACGGTCATAGTTCGTGCCGGAGTAGCCATCATCCACAAAGAACACCGGGTTCGGGAAGTGGTTCTTTTTGGCGTATTCCAGAAGGATGGCCTTCTGGTTCTCAATGGACAGGCTTTCGCCGAGCCGTGCGTCCTCTTGCGACAGTCGGCAGTAAAGTGCGGTGATTTTATTCGTTGCTCCAGACATTGTTGTGTCCTCCTTACTCTGTGGAGCAACTGTCGGTACAGGATTGGTTACCGGGTCAAGTATAGCAGAATTGGACGCAGTTGTCATTCGTCTGCACCCTCATCTTCAAATTTTTGCTGGGCGTTCTTGGCAACAATGCGCTCCAGCTTCTTCAAAAAGGATTCCTTGCCCTCATAGCTGCCGGTCACGGTGTAGGTGGTGTGACCGACTTTCTCCGTGGTGGTCAGTTCAGGAATCCAGAATGCAGACAGGTTCTTGACATGGAGATTGCCGTTCTCATCTACATAGGAGCCGTGTTTCTTCTGCTCTTCGGTCAAGGGCTGCCGCTTGAAATAGATTTCATTTTCGGAGATGCTCACGGTTTCGCTGGCTTGCTCCTTCGGGGTATCGTCATACAGCTGTGCGAAAAATGCCAGTGCATCTTCGGGTGGTTCTTCCTCCATGAGCTGCTCGAAAACTCGCTGTTCCTCTGCCGAGAGGTTATTCCATGCGGCTTCCAACTCCTGCTCGTTGGCTGCGTTGACGAAGGCTTCGATCTCTTTTTTCATGGTGCATCCTCCTTTGGCTGCGAAAAGCGGATTTTCAAAAAGTATGGGTTTTCGTGAGAGCAAGAATCGTCCCGTGGCCACAAATTTTCAATACTTGAAAATTCCTGCCCCTTTGGGACTGCTTCTTGTTGGGGCGTGCCTGCCCCAAACCCTGCCAGATAAAAGCAAAGGGGCATTATCTGCCCCGATGCTTTTCCTTTCGCTTCTGCTGTTTCAGTTCAAACTGACGCTGCTTTTCTGCTTCGCGTTGTTTACGGCTAAGTGCTTTTCGCACCAGCTTGTTTTCTTCTCGCTGCATTTGCAACGCCTGCTGTGACTTTGTACCGATTCCTGTGGCAACTGTTTCCTTTCGGATTTGCCGTTGCAATCGCTTTGGGTTCACAGACTCTTTCTTTACAACTGTCTCAACAGATGGACTGAAGCGCAGCCGACTGTAATTTTTGAGCAGATACTCCCAGACTTCATAGTCCTTTGGTTCTGCACCAAACACGACTTTACACACTGAAAGCTTTCTTCTCTCAATACGTTCAAATACTCCGATCCAGAATGGAGCCTCAAAAAATACAGTCAGCTTTGTAGAATCAATGTCCATAACGAAACCCTCCTGAAATAAATCCTTACAGGAACGGACAACCCGGAGGGGAAGGTTACTTACCTACACCGTGCGGTGTAGACGGCTGGGCTACCTACCAGCTCTGGCATCTCTCAGAAAGAAATGCGTTGCGTTTTTATCCTGCTTTTATTATATAAAGCACATCCCTGTGCATTATATCTACCTTAATTGGTTTTCCAAGTGAAGTATACCACACTCGTGGTCAAATGACCACCCATATATACGAGAATTTGGCCGTTTTACTGCGTACGTGCGTACCAACCTTCCGTACGCACGTACGCAGCGATTCGCCCGAAACGTACCTTATACAACCGTTCCCCCTCGGAGAGCCCACGGCACTTTGCAGGCCGCAGGGATGAAAGTGTCATAGTGGGTTATTACACTTCCGCAGAAGTGCCTTTCCCTCGCCGCAAACAGCCGGGTTTGCCTTTGCGAGAGCTTTCTATGCAGCGAATTCACATCGCCCACAGGCGATGTGAGCAGGGATTCCAAAGGGGCGCAGCACCCTTGGCACACAACTTTGGTACAAAGTCTAGTGTGTTACACCTTTCCAGAGGTGTACACGTTCCTGAAATGCAAAAAGCCCCATACCCAACACCTTGACGGTGCGGACATGGGACTTGATGCTTCCTCGGCCTAGCCGGGTACTCGTAACCAATCCTGACAGGCAGTTGCCGTGTCATTTCTCGAAAACTGTTTTACGAATACCCAGCACTCGTCCGCTTCCTGCGTTTCTCTCCGGCTCTCAATCAGCAGATTCAGCTTCTTTTGAACCGCTTCGCTCTGGAAGATGAAGGTCAGCGGCTCCATCACATCCTCATCGGTCAGGACGGTCGGCTCTTTCAAAAAGATCTCCAACATTCCGGCACGAGTGCAAAGCCGATGGGTTCTCTCGCTTCTGGTCAACCGTTTCAGCTCGCTCTGCAATCGCTTCTCCTTGTGCTTGGCTACCCAACACAATTCCCGGACAGTGAAATACCGTCCGGGAATTTCTGCGTTTACGGCTCAGATGGACTGTCCATTGGTGGCGGCAACTTCACCGTACCAGAATGCGCTGTCTTTCGGGATGCGCTGCCCGGTGGCGTAATCCACATACACCAGACCGAACCGCTCCCGGTAGCCGCTGTGCCACTCGAAGTTGTCCAGCAGACTCCACTGGAAATATCCCCGCACATCTGCACCGGCATGGATGCCCTCCGACAGCTTTTCCAGATACCGTGCCAGAAAATCGATGCGGTCTGCATCGTGCACCTTGCCGTCCCGGTAGACCTTATCCGTACAGGACAAGCCGTTTTCGGTGATGAACATGGGCAGACCGTACCGCTCCTGCATCTGGCGGGGACCCCAGTTCAGGCATTCCGGCTCCACCGGCCAGTTCATGGCGGTATGGGCGTACCCGGCGGGGCGCTCTACATAGCTGGGACCGTTTTCGCCCATCTGCGCCGGGGCAGCGTTGTAGATGTTCAGCCCCACCATGTCCGGCTTGCCCAGAGGCAGGGCATCGTTGATGTACTGCGGCACAGCGGCGATGCTGGCGGCAAGTCTCGGTCCGCAGATGTCCGGTTCCGGCCAACGGCCCAGACAGACCGGGTCCAGTGCCATGGTGTGGGTGAAGGCCCAGTCGTCATCCGGGCAGGCGAAGGTCAGGACCCGGGCAGCGTCCACGTCTGTTTTTGCCTCCGACACCGGATAGCAGATGCGGCCGGTGGAAACAAAGCCCACCTTGTTTTCCGGGTCTGCATGGCGCAGCTCCTGTGCGGCAAGGCAGTGGGCGTAGATAACGTTCCGCCAGCAGGTAAACTGACCTTCCAGCGGCAGTTTCAGACCCGGGGCGTGCTCTCCGGTGCCGTAGCCCATTTTTACGATGCAGGCAGGCTCGTTGAAGGTGAACCACTGATGTACCCGGCCTTTGAAGTGCTCTGCCATCTTTGCGGCATAGCTTGCAAACGCGCGTGCCGTTTCCTCACTGCGCCAGCCGCCCTTTTCTTCCAGCGCCTGGGGCAGGTCCCAGTGATACAAAGTTACATAAGGCTCGATCCCGGCTTCCAGCAAGGCATCCACAAGGGTATCGTAATAGGCAAAGCCTTCCTCGTTCCAGTCTGTGCCGCCGTTGGGGGCAATGCGGGTCCATGCCACGGAAAAGCGGTAGGCTTTCAGGTGCATGGACTGCAGCAGTGCAAGGTCCTCTTTCCAGCGGTGGTAGCTGTCGCAGGCAACGTCACCGGTCTCGCCCCGGTAGGTGCAGCCCGGTGTGTGGGAAAAAACATCCCAGATGCTCAGTCCCTTACCGCCCTCTGTGGCACCGCCTTCGATCTGATAGGCCGCTGTTGCAGCACCCCAGACAAATTCTTTTGGAAATTCAGCCATAATAGTTTTCCTTTCTGTCATTCAAACTTGTGTGCACAGGCATTCCACTGTCATGGTAACGTTAAAGCAAAAGACCAGAGTTGTAAAGCCTTTTGACTAAATAACTCTGGTCTTTTTGTTGGGCTTGTGCAACAGCCCCATTGCATTTTCACAGGAGGGGCTTTGGCGCCGGTCGTAATTTCAGCCCTTGACGCCGCCCAGAGCCACGCCGCGGACGATGAACTTGGACAGCAGCAGGTAGACGATGATGACCGGCAGAATGGCGATGGCTACCATCATGTACACCTTGCCCATATCGAACTTCAGGAAGTCCGCGCTGCGCAGCTGGGCGATCAGGATGGGCAGGGTCTTTTTGTCGGCGGTGTCCAGTACAAGCGCCGGAATGAAGTAGTTGTTCCAGCTTGCCACGAAGGAGAAGATGGCCTGCACGGCAAGGGCCGGCTTCATGATGGGCAGCACGATCTTATTAAAGGTATAAAATTCGCCTGCGCCGTCAATGCGGGCAGCCTCCACGATCTCCATGGGAAGGGAGGCATCCAGATACTGCTTCATGAAGAAGAACACGGTGGGTGCCGCAATGCTGGGAACGATCAGAGGGATGAAGCTGTTTTTCAGCCCCATCTTGGAGATCAACTGCAGAAAGCCCAGTGCGGACACCTGTGTGGGCATGGTCATGATGAGCAAAATCAGAGCAAAGGCGGCCTTTTTGAACTTGAAGTTATAGGCGTAGATGCCGTAAGCCGTCAGTGCCGAGAAGTAAACGCTGAGCGCTGCCGAGCAGGCGGACACCAGCAGGCTGTTGCGGATACCGCTCATCACGGGGATGTTGGCATCCGTAAGCACGTTGCGGAGGTTTGTGACGATGGACTTGCCCGGCACAAGCGAGAACCCCTTCTGGATCTCGAAATGGGTGCGGGTGGAGTTGATGACCAGCACATAGAAGAAGAACAGGCACAGAAAGCTGATCAGCACCAGCACCAGATAGCACCATGCACGGCGGGCGGTCAGGATCGCCTTTTCGGACTGGTTTTTAGGCGTATGTGCCATACTTATTTCCCTCCTTTGGCAGCAGCCTTTTTGGTTGCCTTCAGTTCCTTGCGCTGCGCCTTTGTCAGGCCGTCATCCTCCTTGGTCAGCGAGAAGTACACGATGACGCACAGCACCGCACACACAAGGAACAGCACCACAGATACTGCACCGGCCATGCCGTAGTTCTTGCTGAACAGGTGGTTGTTCAGGTACATGATCATGGTGGTGGAGGTGCGGTCCGGCCCGCCCTTGCCGTTGGTGAGGATCTGCGGCACATCGAACATCTGCAGGCCGCCGATCATGGAGGTGATCATGACGTAAACAAGGATGGGACGGATCAGCGGAATGGTGATCTTCCAGAACATCTGGTTCGGGGTGCAGCCGTCCAGCTCCGCAGCCTCGTACAGGGTGGGGTCCACACCCATGATGGCTGCCATCAGCATGATGGTGGTGTTGCCAAACCACATCAGGAAGTTCATCAGGCCCACAAGACCACGGTTGCCCCACACGGTATTCAAAAAGCTGATGGGTGTCTTGATCCAGCCCATGCTCAGCAGCACCGCGTTCACCGGGCCGTTATCCGAGAACAGGGCGAAGAACAGCATGGCGAAGGCCGAAGCCATGATCAGGTTGGGCATATAGATGACCGTCTTGAAGAAGGTCTGCCCCTTCAGCTTCAGCCGCAGGTCGGTGAACCATGCCGCCAGCAGCAGCGAGACGATGATCTGCGGGACGAAACCGATGATCCACAGGATCAGCGTGTTGCCAAAATACTTGGGCAGGTCGGTGGCTAACAGGGTGATGTAGTTTTTCAGGCCCACAAAATTGGGTCCGATGATCTTCAGGCCGCTGCGGTAATACTCAAAAAAGCTGTAATAGATGGTGGATGCCAGAGGGACCAGCTGGAATACCGCGAAGATGATAAAGAACGGTGCAATGAAGATATAGCCCCATTTCGCGTAGCTGATCGACCCTTTCTTTTTTGTTTTCTCTCCCATGAGATCCTCCCTCCTGCCGGGTCACAGCAAAAGCAAAGAGGCGGGCGAGATACGCCGCCCGCCCCTTTGCTTTGATTTTCAGTTCGGAGTAAAACCGCTTATGCGGGCCAGACCACCTCGGTCAGCTCGGGGTACTTCTCCTTGATGGCGGTCTCGAAGTTTGCCTTGGCGGCATCCTCCTTCACGTTGCCGGTGAAGTAATCCTTGAAGGCGGTCTGGAAGCTCTCGTTCAGGCCCTGATCGTAGGGGCCGGCGTTGGACATATCGATCTTGGCTGCAGCCTCTGCAAACAGCGCGATGTGGTTCTGGCCACCGAGGAAGTCGGACTTGAAATCGCTGTTGGCAATCTCGTTCATAGCCTTCTCGTTGTTGGTGTAGTCCTGCGTATCCATGGTGATCTGCTTCATGATGGCTTCATCGCAGGTCAGTTTCAGCATGACGTCCTTGATGGTCTCAAGGTTGTCGCTGCCGGCTGCGCCGCAGATCCAGGTTCCGCCCCAGTAGTAGGGCTGAGGGCCTTCGCACACAGCGTAGTCGCCGTAGATGCCGTTTCCAACCTCTTCCTTGCCACCCTCGGAGGTAGGCGTTGCCAGAGAGTTGCCCAGCAGGGTGAAGTTGATGCCCCAAGTGGAGTAGAAGAAGCCGAACACCTTACCGGTGGGGCCCTGATCGGAAGCCCACTGGCTGTCCCACAGGCTGGACTTGTTGTTGTAGCCCTTGTCTGTATACTCCTTGGTCTGGTCCACCCACTTCATCAGGTTGGGATCGACGGTAACGGTAGTGCCGCTGACCCAAGGTGCGGACACGTTATTGGAGAAGGTGCGATAAGCATCGTCAAAGCCGGACAGCATCTTGTAGCCCTTGGCAGCAGCCTTGGCCGCTACATCGTTGAACTTATCCCAGTCGGACAGGCAGCTCTGCACCTCGGTGGGGTCGTCGGTGCCCAGCACTGCCTTTGCAATACTGCGGCGGTATGCAAACAGACCCGGCGTTGCCTGCCATGTAGTGCCGCGCTGGCTGCCGTCCACCGAAACGATATCCTTGGTGTACTGGTACTGCCCGGCCAGATCGGAGTCGGTCAGACCGATATCCTTCTTGACATCTAGAACGTAGTCGGAGTCCACATACTTCAGGGCGTAGTCAGCCTCGATCAGGAAGATATCGATCTTGCTGTCATCGGCGGCGGAATCCTGATTCAGCAGCGCCTCGTCCAGCTTGTTCTGGTAGTTGTTGTTCTCGTTGGCGTTGATGGTCCACTTTACAAGGGTGCCGTCCTTCAGGGTGGTGGTAGACTTGTCGGCTGCGATCTCCTTGACCTCGGGGTAGTAGTCGTTGAAGCGGCTCTGGAATTCATCGTTCCAGCACCAGATATTCAGCACCTTGCCCTCTGCGGAAGCAGGCGCACCGGAAGCGGCTGCAGAGGATGCGGGAGCGGAGGAAGCAGCAGCACTGGTAGAAGAACTGCCGCCGCAGGCTGCCAGAGCAGCACCGATCGTCACGACACCGGAAGCGAGCAGGAAATTACGACGAGAGATCTTTTTCATAAGGGTAAACCTCCTTCATGGTTTTCCATCAAATAAAAATCATTCTCAAAAAACTCCGCGCTGGGAGTTGTGGGCCTTTGTCAAAGGATGCGGACGGAGCCGCCGTCCAGCAGCTTGCCGGACACCCGAATCTGCTCCGGCAGGGTCACACGCGGATGCTCGATCAGCTCGATCAGCTTATCCGCCGCCAGCCTGCCAAGGGCTTTGGTGTTCTGCTGGTAGGTCACCAGCGAGGGTTTGACCACCCGAGAGAGATAGATGCCATCGTATCCCATCACTGAGATATCCTCCGGGATGCTCAAGCCCGCCTCGGCCAGGGCGTTGTAGCCGCCCAGTGCGGAAAAGTCATCCGGGAAGATGATGCAGGTGGGGCGCTGCGGCAGCGCCAGCAACGCCCGGGTCTCTTCAGCGCAGCGATCCACGTCGTGGTACACGCCGCAGCGGACGTACTGCTCCGGCACCTTCAACCCCAGCTCCTCGCAGGCCTGATAGAAGCCTGCCAGACGGTTCTCGGTAACGGCGGTCTTTTCGCCATGGATAAAGGCGATGCGCCGATGTCCGCAGGCCCATGCCTGCTGCACCAAGGCCTTTGTGCCCACCACGTTGTCCGAAAGGATCGCCATCCGGTTGTTGAACACATGGTCGATGGTCACCACCGGCACATCGCCGTTGACCAACTCCACCACTTGCGGATCGTAAAAGTTCACACAGGCGATCACCACGCCGTCCACACCCCGGTAGTGGCAATGCTCCAGATAGCTCATGGATCTGCCGCTGATGTTGTGGTTGATAAAGGTGATATCATAGCCGCGCTTTTCTGCTTCAACCTTGAAGCTGTCCAGCACTGCGGAGAAGTACTCGTGGGTCAGGCCGCTCTGTTTTTCATCCACAAACAGAACGCCAAGGTTGTAGGTGCGGTTGGTCTTCAGCGCCCGAGCCGCTGCATTGGGCAGGTAGCCCATGCGGCGGGCCGCTGCGTGGATCCGCTCCCGCGTAGCCTGAGCAATGTCCGGCTGGTCGTTCAAAGCTTTACTGACAGTTGCGACGGATACGCCGCACTCTTTTGCCAGATCCTTCAGGGATGGCATTTTGTAGCCTCCTTCCGATGAAAGGAGCTGCGGGATGTTTCTCGCAAGTCACTTAATCGTTTTCGCAACTTCAATATAGCGCATTCTGCACCAAAAATCAAGCGCTAATGTAAAAGTTTTAGTCTGACTGCATCACTTTCGGCATTTTGTTCCAATGCGACCTGTAGAAATTGTGCATCTCGATTTACTTTCGTTACATTTCGATTAAAACCGAAAAAATTTCGTTGCAGTTTCGTTATGTTTTTCGGTGAAAAAGGTCGTATGTATATATTACTTTTAAAATGGGGTTTCGGGGCTTTGGTTCTGTGCTCCGCCGGGGTGCACACCCCAAAATTACGCCAAAAACTACCGGGACTTCGCAGATTATTTTTAAAAATCTTCCCGGATTTTTGCAAAAAGCCCTTGCATTTTTTTGCGAGATACGGTATGCTTAACGTGATAAGATTGCTTCTTTCACAGTGCCTTAATCGTTTTCGCCCATTGATGTGCTGCCCACCCTACAAGGCGCAGTTTTAAGGAGGAAGCATTATGAAGTTCGGATATTTTGATGACCGGAACAAGGAATACGTCATCACCACCCCGCAGACGCCCCTGCCCTGGATCAACTACCTTGGCAGCGAGGACTTCTTCAGTCTGGTCTCCAACACGGCGGGCGGGTACAGCTTTTACCGGGATGCTCGGATGCGCCGCCTGACCCGCTACCGCTACAATAACTCTCCGCTGGACATGGACGGTCACCGCATCTACATCAAGGACGGCGACACCGTGTGGAACCCGGGTTGGCAGCCCACCAAGACCCCGCTGGACAGTTACAGCTGCCGCCACGGTCTGGGCTACACCGTTGTGGAGGGCAAAAAGGACGGTGTGACCGCCCGGCAGGAGTTGTTCGTCCCCAAGGGCGACGCCTGCGAGCTGGATCGGGTGACGGTGTGCAACGAAAGCGCCGCCGTCAAGGAGCTGGACCTGTTCAGCTATGTAGAGTTCTGCCTGTGGGATGCCGTGGACGACAGCTCCAACTTCCAGCGCAACTACTCCACTGGCGAGGTGGAGGTGGAAGGCAGCGTCATCTACCACAAGACCGAGTACCGCGAACGCCGCAACCACTACGCCGTTTTCTGGGCAAACTGCCCGGTGGACAGCTTCGACACCACCCGGGATGCCTTCTGCGGGGTATACGGCGGCCCGGCAGACCCGCAAGCCGTCCGCGCCGGGCACTGTTCCGGCAGCATTGCTCACGGCTGGGCACCGGTGGGTGCGCTGCACATCCACCTGAGCCTTGCTCCCGGCGAAAGCCGCAGCATCCTGTTCGGTCTGGGCTACATCGAAAACCCGCAGCAGGAAAAGTTCATCGCGCCGGGTGTCATCAACAAGACCCGCGCCCACGCCATGATGGCGCGCTACGCCACCGACGCACAGATCGATGCCGCCCGCATCGCCCTGCGCACCCACTGGGAGGAGCTGCTGTCCATCTACCATCTGGAATCCGGCGAGGAAAAGCTGAACCGCATGGTCAATATCTGGCATCAGTACCAGTGCATGGTCACCTTTAACATGAGCCGCTCTGCCAGCTACTTTGAAAGCGGCACCGGACGCGGCATGGGCTTCCGGGACAGCTGTCAGGATCTTTTGGGCTTTGTGCACATCATCCCCTCCCGTGCCCGGGAGCGCATTCTGGATATCGCCGCCACCCAGTTTGAGGATGGCAGCGCCTACCACCAGTATCAGCCCCTGACCAAGAAAGGCAACCGCGATATCGGCACCGGCTTCAACGATGACCCGCTCTGGCTGATCGCCGGATGTGCCGCCTATATCAAAGAGACCGGAGATTTCTCTATTCTCGACGAGCAGGTTGATTTCGACAACGATTCCACCAAGGCACAGCCTCTGATGGAGCACCTGAAACGTTCCTTCGACTTTACCGTAACCCATCTCGGACCGCACAAACTGCCGCTCATCGGCCGTGCAGACTGGAATGACTGTCTGAACCTGAACTGCTTCTCTGCAGAGCCGGGCGAACCGTTCCAGACGACAGGACCTTCCGAGGGACCGGTTGCTGAGTCCATTTTCATCGCCGCTATGTTCGTGAAATACGGCAAAGAGTACGCAGCCATCTGCCGCCGCAGAGGCAATGAGGAAGAAGCTGTTTACGCAGAAAAAGAAGTCGAAAAAGTTTACCAGGCAGTCCTTGATGCAGGCTGGGACGGCGAATGGTTCCTGCGTGCTTATGATGCAGCAGGCGAAAAAGTCGGCTCCAATGAGTGTGAGGAAGGTAAGATCTACATCGAGCCGCAGGGCTTCTGTGTTCTTGCTGAAATCGGTGTCAAAGAAGGACTGGCAGAAAAAGCCCTGACTTCTGTCCAGAACATTCTGGAAACCAAGTACGGCGTTGTTCTTCTGCAGCCAGCTTACACCAAGTATTACCTGAATCTTGGTGAGGTTTCCTCCTATCCGCCGGGATACAAAGAGAATGCTGGTATCTTCTGCCACAACAACCCATGGATCTCCATCGCTGAGACCGTTGTCGGCCACGGAAACCGCGCATTTGATCTGTACCGCAAGATCTGCCCGGCTTACATTGAGGACATCAGCGAGATCCATCGCACCGAGCCGTACGTCTACTCTCAGATGATCGCCGGAAAAGACGCTGCTCATTTCGGTGAGGCAAAGAACTCCTGGCTGACCGGTACTGCCGCATGGACTTTTGTCAATGTTTCCCAGTACATCCTCGGCATTCAGCCGGATTACGACGGACTGACCTTAAATCCGTGTATTCCGTCCAATATGGAAGAGTTCAAGATCCGCAGATACTTCCGCGGTGCATGGTATAACATCACCTTCCAGAATCCGGAGCACAGGGAGAAAGGTATTTCTTCCCTCACGGTAAACGGAACCGCAGTAGAAGGAAATCTGATTCCGCTCACCGAAGGCTGCACCGAATATGATGTTGTTGCCGTAATGT
>OGIQ01000469.1_pt1 | contig 13022 bp, 10 predicted proteins | sample 1571811 | NCBI WGS metagenome assembly OGIQ01 (sample SAMEA2582103, study PRJEB24529) | metagenome | biome: Human gut stool | place: China | collected 2011
GGGAATCCAGGATGACTGCCCGCTGGACGGTCCCCAGGCCGCGGTGGCGCGCCCGGCGGATCAGGGTCGGGCGGGTGGAGATGATGCCGTCCGGGTGGCATAGGGCGTTGAGGGAGTCCACCGCGATCTCCCGCGACGAAAGGCCGTCCACAAGGTCGATGTGCACGACGGCCAGCTTTCCGGCCGCGTGGATGCGCCGGACCAGCTCCCCCACATTGAGCAGGGTGCTCGCCAGCAGAAAGACCGTGCTGCAGGGCGAGGCCAGGGCGGCCGTCAGAGCGTCATCCGTCTTGACGGCTGCGATCACCGGCTCGTCCAGCAGAGTTTCAGCAAGTGGATGCATCGGGCAGGACTCCTTTTCTCTCAGATGGTTCTCATTATCGCACAAAGGGGCCGCACTGTAAAGTGCAGCCCCAGTCTGCGGTTGTGCTTATGCCTGGAAATAGATCGCGGTGTTGGCCACGGTCATCATGGTCATCAGGATGGTATTCAGGAAGGCCGCAACGTACACACTGCCGGTCTTTTTGTACAGGTACTTGGCCAGGCAGGATGCAATGGCCAGCGAGGGCACCAGCGCAAACAGCAGGATGCCGCCAAGGGCCTGTCCCGGGTAGAAGGCAACGCCGGTACGGAACAGGGTGCCGTACTGCAGCACCAGCCAGAGGAGGATGCCGCCCATGTTGGTCAGAGCAGCCAGCAGGTAGCCCCAGCCGCCCTGCAGCTTTTCGCTGCTGGTGTTGGAGATGGCGGCGGCACCGCTGACAAAGTAGTACACAAAGAAGAACGGCATATACTTGACCGCCGCCGGGATGGCGCTGGCTTCAAAGGTCTTGAAGGCAAAGGTCCAGATGCGGAAGTCGGTCTTGAAGATGGCATCCACGGCAAACAGGCAGGCGTAGGCGATCACGCACACCAGCAGTGCCACGCAGAAGGCTGCGGCCACAGACACCGGCTTTGCGGCAATGCCGTACTGTTCCAGCGTGATGCCCTTCTGCTTGCGGCCGCCGAACAGGTAGACGCAGACCATGGTCACGATGGAGATGCAGGCGCAGATGAGAGCCCATTTCACGATGCTGTTGACGGTGGGGCCCTGCCAGGTGGCATTGGTCTCGAAGATGTTCTTGGTCACCAGCACACGCAGGACGATGGAAGCGATCAGGACGCACACCGAGCCGGACAGCCAGGTCTTGCGGTCGTCCTCGGTGCTGCGGGCTGCCAGAACGATGCCCACCACCGACAGGAGCAGGGCAATGTCACTGGCGTAGCGCATCCAGCGGATGGGCTCTGCGGTCAGACTGCCGTCGTAAACGGCGGGGAAGATGATGGCCGGGATCAGCATACCGACCACGAACAGGCTGATCGTGCCAAGCTTGCCGGACAGGGTGCCGACGGCCGGGGTGGGTGCTGCGACGGCCTGCTTTGCATTGGACAGGAAGGGCAGCTTCATCAGCAGCAGGGCAAGAGGTGCCAGCATGAGCAGGAAGCCCACCAGAGCGACCAGCTCAAAGACTTCTTTCCAGTACCAGATCTGGCTGGTGGAAGCAATGTTCTGCACCAGACCGGACTGGTCGGCAAATGCAGTGGCGTAGAACTCGATGGCATCCTTGGTGGAAGCCTTGGAGAAGTGGTTCCAGGGGTGGATCTCACGCGGCTGGTAAATGATGCGCTGGCCGCCGTCCGAGCCGGTGTACCAGGTGTCAGCCTGCGGAGCTTCCTGCTCCAGCAGGGTCTTGCCAGCGGTGGTGGCAACATAGTCCTTGTGGTAGACGGTGCCGCTCTTCGTGGGAGGCTAGTCGGCTGCAAAGAAGAACTCGTCGTACTGGCCGCAGATCTTGCCGATGGTGCGTCCGCCGAAGGTGGCAACTGCAGCCTCTTCGTCCAGGCCCAGGTAGGAGGTCCAGGAGTAATCGGCACCCATGCTCAAACCGGCCTTGATGATGCGGTAACCGGCGGCAGCGCAGTTCTGCTCATCCAGATAGATGGCCATCTCGGAGGAGAAGCCGCCCATGGAGTGGCCGCTGACCGCGATCTGACCGTTGCCCTGTGCATCCTTGGCAACGTAGTCCTGGCTGTACATGTACTGTGCGGCATCCCACAGCGAAGTGGGCCAGAAGTTGAAGAAGCCGCCGGTATTGTCGGCGTTCCCGTGGGAATGGCCGTGGTCATACATATCCAGTGCCAGCACGACATAGCCGCGGCGGGACATCTCGATGGCGGTCTCGTCCTGCATCTCGGCACTGTTCAGGTAGCCGTGGGTGGTCACGATGGTGGGGTGCGGGTTGGAGGCGTCCACGCCCTTGGGCATGTACAACAGGCCCGAAAGGGTGCCGGTGTCGGTCTCAAAGGAGATGCGGGAGACCTTGACCTTGTAGAACGAGGTGTGGAACATCTGGGCAAAAATGCTGCCCAGCAGCATCAACGCCACAGCGATCGCCAGCACAACGACCGTGCGCGAACGCTTTTCGGTGGCCTTTGCGGTGCTTTTCATGGGGATCCTCCTTCTTTTTTCAGGGACGTGCCCGGCGGCTGCACTTCCAGAACCAGCCCCCGGAACAGATGTGAACGGGCGGACAAGGGGTGCGATGGGAACAAAAAAATGGGGACGCACTGCGGTCGTGTGGCACAGTGCATCCCCATCTCAATTCTCTTGGGATGCTTTCAGTATACCATTTCTCAACGGTTTGTCAACAGACAATTCACAAATTCGTGATTTTTTGTTGGAAGCAGTCAAAATCCAGACAAATTCTTTTAATGCTCTGCCCAGTCACTGCTGCGGCCCACGGCCTTGTGCCAGCCGGACAGCAGCCGTGCGCGCTCGGCCTCCGGCATAGCGGGGGTAAAGGTCATGTTGCAGTGCCACAGGCTGCGGATCTCGTCCCGGTCCTTCCATACGCCGGTGGCAAGGCCCGCCAGATAGGCTGCGCCCAGAGCGGTCGTCTCCCGGATGGCCGGGCGCAGAACATCCTTGTTCAGGATGTCGGCCTGGAACTGCATCAGGAACTGGTCGCGGGAAGCACCGCCGTCCACCTTCAGGGAGGTGATGGGCACACCGGTGTCCTTTTCCATGGCGGCCACAAGGTCAGCGCTCTGGTAGGCGATGGACTCCTCCGCCGCCCGGATGATGTGGTTCTGGGTGGTGCCGCGGGTGATGCCTACAATGGCACCGCGGGCGTACATATCCCAATAGGGCGCGCCGAGACCGGTGAAGGCGGGCACGATGTAGATGCCGCCGTTGTCCGGCACCTTCTGGGCATAGTATTCGGCGTCGCGGCTCTCCTGGATCATCCGCAGGCCGTCGCGCACCCACTGGATGACGGCACCGCCCACAAAGACGCTGCCCTCCAGCGCGTACTCCACCTTACCGTTCAGGCTGATGCCAATGGTGGAGATCAGGCCGTTCTGGCTGCGGCAGATGGTGTCACCGGTGTTCATGAGCAAGAAGCAGCCGGTGCCGTAGGTGTTCTTGGCCTCACCCTTGGCAAAGCACCCCTGCCCGAACAGTGCAGCCTGCTGGTCCCCGGCAATGCCGGCCACCGGCACCTGCACCCCGCACAGGTCGGTGGTGCCGTAGACCTCACTGGAATCCGCCACGCGGGGCAGGATGCAGCGGGGGATGTCCAGCGCTTTGAGCAGGGTGTCATCCCAGTCCAGGGTGCGGATGTTGTAGAGCATGGTGCGGCTGGCGTTGGTGCGGTCGGTCACATGCACCTTGCCGCCGGTGAGCTTCCACACCAGCCAGGTGTCCACGGTGCCGAACAGGATCTCGCCCGCCTCGGCCCGCTCCCGCGCGCCGGGCACGTTATCCAGGATCCACTTGATCTTGGTGGCGGAAAAATAGGCATCCGGCATCAGGCCGGTATTCTCGCGGATGTATTCCGTCATGCCGGGCTGCTGCACCAGCTCGTCCACCAGCGGGGCGGTGCGGCGGCACTGCCAGACGATGGCATTGTAGATGGGGCGGCCGGTGGCCTTTTCCCACAGGATGGTGGTCTCGCGCTGGTTGGTGATGCCGATGGCGGCAATGTCATGGACATCCACGCCGCTCTGGGCCACCACCTCGTTCATGACCCCGTACTGGGTGGACCAGATCTCCATGGGGTTGTGCTCCACCCAGCCCTGCTGCGGGTAGATCTGCTCAAACTCCCGCTGCTGCACCGCGATGATATTCTGCTCGTTGTCAAACAGGATGGCGCGGCTGCTGGTGGTTCCCTGGTCCAGTGCAAGAACATACTTTGTCGACATGGTTCAACGACCTCCGTTTCGCTCAGGGGCGGTTTTACAGGTCCCGTGTGGCTACGACATCCACACCGGTGCCGCAGACGTCGGTCAGCACGACCTGCCCGGTGCGGATGGGTGTGTGCAGCGTGACGCCGTCCAGCGCAGCCATGACCTGCACGATCTTTTCTTTGGGCACCGCCTGCGCGGTCTTGACCGGGCAGCGCGGATAGCGCCCGCCCTCGGCCCGCACCGTACTGGTCAGGATACGGGTGGGGTGGGTCAGTTCTTCCTTGCCATAGGCGGCACCGTTGGGGCAGGCATTGCCGGTTACATTATAATCGTTTTCCGGGTCCACCTGCAAGTGGCAGCCACGGGGGCAGCAGATACAAATGATCTCACACTTTTTGTTCATTTTGCTACGACCTCCTCTACTGCAACGGTCAGCGGGCCGTCGGCCTTTGCCAGCAGGACCCCGGGCAGGGTGATGTGCTCCATCTCGCCGGGTGCCATCCGCTGGCGCTTGAACCGGGCCAGCTGCTTCTCCCCGCAGGTGATGGGGATCTGGCTGGGGCCGTAATTCTGCCGCACCCGGAACGAGATCTCCACGCCCTTGTCCACGTCCGCCGGGCGCACCCGCTGGGGGACGGTATAGCCCACGCCATTGCCCGGGACGAGGTCCAGCACGGCCGCGTCCGGGGTCTCACCGTGGAGCACATAGGCGGCGGCTGCGGCTCCGGCCCGGTCGCTCTCGCCGGAAACAAAGTCCACCAGATCGTGCACATGCACCACGTTGCCGCAGGCAAATACGCCGGGAATGCCGGTCTCCATGTTCTCGTAGACCACGGCTCCCTTGGTGTGGGGGTCCATCGGGAGGCCGGCCTGCCGGGTCAGCTCGTTTTCCGGGATCAGGCCCACACTGAGCAGGATGGTGTCCACGTCAAACTCCATCTCGGTGCCCGGAATGGGGCGGCGGTTCTCGTCCACCTTGGCCACAATGGCCTTTTCCACCCGGGTATCGCCCTGAATGTCCACGATGGTGTGGGACAGGTACAGCGGGATGTCAAAATCCTGCAGGCACTGCACAATGTTGCGGGTCAGGCCGCCGGAATAGGGCATGACCTCCACGCAGGCCAGCACCTTGGCCCCTTCCAGCGTCATCCGCCGGGCCATGATCAGGCCGATGTCGCCGCTGCCCAGAATGAGCACCCGTTTGCCTACCAGATAGCCCTCCATGTTGACATAGCGCTGGGCGGCACCGGCGGTGTAGATGCCGGCCGGGCGAGTGCCCGGGATGCCGATGGCCCCGCGGGTGCGCTCCCGGCAGCCCATGCAGAGGATGACGCTCTTTGCTTCGAGGATCTGGTAGCCCTTCTCCTTGCTGACACAGTGGATCTTTTTATCCGGCGTGACCTCCAGCACCATGGTGCCCAGCTCCACCCGGACGCCGGTGGAGCGCAGCATTTCAATGTAGCGCCCGGCGTACTCCGGGCCGGTGAGCTGCTCGCCGAAACGGTGCAGCCCGAAGCCGTTGTGGATGCACTGGTTCAGGATGCCGCCCAGCTCGTTTTCACGCTCCAAAATCAGAATATCGCGCAGGCCGTGCTGCCATGCGCTGTAGGCTGCGGCAAGGCCTGCAGGGCCGCCGCCGACGATGACCAGATCAATCATGGTTGGTTCCCTCCTGCTTGGTTTCGCACAGTAAGACGTTGCTTCCTGCCTTGTCCTGCAGGACGTCCAGCGGGTCGATGCCCCGCGTCCGGCTGATGAGCTCCAGCACCCGGGGCCCGCAGAAGCCGCCCTGACAGCGGCCCATCCCGGCGTTGCAGCGGCGCTTGACGCCGTCGATGGTGGTGGCCGGGATCTCGGTGTGCAGGGCGTCCAGGATCTCGCCCTCGGTGATGGTCTCGCAGCGGCAGATCACCCGGCCGTAGGCGGGGTCCCGGGCAATGAGCTTTGCCTTTTCTTCCGGCGGCAGCTCCTTGAACCGCACCCGGGTGCGGCCGTCCCGGTAATCCGTTTTGGCCGCAGGCAGATCCCCGTGGCCTTCCAGAATGCGGACCACCTCTTTGGCAATGGCCGGTGCGCTGGACAGGCCCGGCGATTTCATACCGGCCAGGTCGATGAAGCCGGGTGCACCTTCCGCCTCGCCGATGACGAAATCCCCGGTGTCCACATTGGCGCGGACGCCTGCAAAGTTGCGGATGGACTCGCCGAAGCGGATGTCCGGCACGCTGCGGCGTGCGGCCGCGCTGACAAAGGCCAGCCCGGCGGCGGTGCAGGCGGTATTGTCGCCCGCCACCGGCTCGGCATTGGGTCCAACGATCAGGTTGCCGTGAACGGTAGGTGCCACCAGCACGCCCTTGCCGTTTTCGTTGGGGCACTGGAAGATGACATGCTGCACCCGCGTGCCTTCCGATTTGTCCAGAAGGTAATATTCGCCGCGGGTGGGCTGGATGGTGAACCGGTGCGGAGCGGCCATGTCGTGCACGGCATCGGCCCGGATGCCGGCGGCGTTGACAACGTAGCGGGCCTCCACCACGCCGGACGGCGTGGTCAGCGCCCATCCGGACGCGGTTTTCTGAATGCCGGTGACCGGGCTGCTGAGGTGGAGTTCCACCCCGTTGCGCACCGCCACCTCCGCCATGGCCAGCGCATATTCCCACGGGCTGACGATGGCCGCGCTGGGTGCATACAGCGCTCCGGCCACCTCCGGCGAAAGACCGGGCTCCATGGCCCGTGTTTCCTCTGCCGACAGCAGCCGGATGCCCGGCACCCCATTGGCAAGGCCGTTTTCGTACAGCTTCTGCAGATGCGGCAGCTCCGCCGGGCTGAGGGCCAGCACCAGACTGCCGCACTGCCGGTACGGCACATCCAGCCGGGCACAGATCTTTTTGGCCAGTGCAACGCCCTCCACATTGAGCCGTGCCATCCGGGTGCCCGGCTCGGGGTCGTACCCAGCGTGCAGAATGGCACTGTTGGCCTTGGTGGTGCAGTCGGCCACATCGTTCTCGGCCTCAAAAATTGCAGTGTGCAGCGGATAATGCGAGAGCTCATAGGCGGCAGCCGCGCCAACGACACCGCAGCCGATGATTGCTACATCCAGCATAAAAACCTCCTGATCTTCTGCCTGTCACAGCATGCTCGTTTGCGTAGCGGGAACAAAAAAGAGCAGAGCAAACAAAAGGGAACAGGCTCCCTCTTGTTTGTTCTGCTCGCTTCTCTGAACAAACACTTGATGGCTTTATGATAATGCAGATTGCACAAGATGTCAAGCGTTTGTGGAAAATAAATGCACCTTTCGTGTTGGAACGGTTCAGGACTTGCGCAGCAGGTCGGTGAACCAGGCGCTGACCTGACGGTAGATCTCCGGGTCTGTGACCGACAGGTCGAACGGATAGGTCCCGTCCTCGGCCAGCACGGCACAGGCCGCCCGGACCTTCTGCATGGCCTGCGGATCAAAGGCCTTATCCCGCCGCCCGGAAAGGCAGTTCATCAGGACGTCATCCTTCCAGCTCAGCAAGAACTCAAATGCTTCTGTGTTGTTCATTCCAAAATTCCTCCTGTTTCATTGCCCGACATGGTTTCTGTTCCCATTGTAAGGGTTTCTTCCGGTGGATGTCAACCGTTTTTTCGTCGATTCTCTCATACTGAAATGCAGGAAGTTCCTGCAGAGCGTGCCGCACATCCGGGCTTCTTGTCTCTCCGCCCGAATATGCTATAATGGAAGCAGCCAATCTCCTCACGCCTTTTTTTCGTGCCGATCAATGGGAGGTATTTTGTCGATGAACTATAAAGCAGAATCCCTTAATCGCCTTGATTTTCCCTTAAAATTCGGAGATAGACCCTGCCGCATTTACGGCGAAGTCCATGCAGAATACCTGCTTCTCCAAATGACCGGCGAACATGAGCTGCAAAGCATGGATCATGAAGTGATGGCCATTGCACAAAGTAGCCAGAATTTTCTGTTTGCCGCTGTTCCTGTGAAAAGCTGGAACGATGAACTTTCCCCGTGGAAATCTCCTGCGGTGTGGGGCAAAGAAAGTTTCGGCGGCAATGCGGCGGGCACGCTGCGCTTTCTGACCGAACAGGTGATCCCCACCCTGAAACAGCAGTTTGCACTGCCGAGAAACGTCCGGATCGTTCTGGGCGGCTATTCGCTGGCCGGATTGTTTGCTCTGTGGGCATCCACGCAGACAGCTCTGTTTTCCGGTGTTGCGGCCGCTTCGCCTTCCGTATGGTTTCCGGGATGGATGGAGTTTGAACAGCAACACCCCATTCAAACACAGTGCATTTACCTGAGCCTTGGCGACCGGGAAGAGCACACGAAAAACACCGTCATGGCTACAGTAGGTGATAATATCCGTGCCCTGCACCGTGAACTTGCCGGACGTAGCAAAGACTGCACCCTTGAATGGAACAGCGGCGGGCATTTCAAGGATACCGACCTGCGCACGGCAAGGGCGTTTCGCTGGGCGATGGAGGATATGCGATGAATATTCTGATTGATGCCGATGGTTGTCCCGTGGTTGATCTGACTTTGCAGATTGCAAAGCGGTTTGGCGTTCCTGTCGTCATCCTGTGCGACACCTCGCACCAGATCGAGCGTGAGGGTGCGCAGACGCTGGTATTTGACAAGGGTGCTGACAGTGTGGACTTTGCGCTGGTCAACCGAGTAAAGCCGGGAGATATTGTCGTGACGCAGGACTACGGACTGGCGAGTATGTGCCTTGCCCGGTGTGCCAGAGTGCTGAACCAAAACGGCTTGGAGTACACCGCCGACAACATGGATGCCCTCATGCTGCGGCGGTACGAAAACAAAAAGCTCCTCCGTGCCGGGAAGCACCCCAAGGGGAGCCCAAAGCGGACAAAGGCGCAGGATGAAGCCTTTGCCTCCACCCTGACAAGCCTATTGGAAAGCGTCTGACTGGTAAAACCGCCCGGGTGCTCTCCCGGCAGCAAAAAAGCTCCCTGAAAGCCTTCGCTTCCAAGGAGCTTTTTCTGACAGCCAGAATCGCTTGTTTTGAGGTAGCCTTGCAATTCACCCGGTACGATCCCCGAGACCCAGTTCCTGAAGGAACTGCCGGAGGGCTTGTCTCTGAAAGGTGGTCCTATACATTTGATTCAGCTGTTTCGGTAAAATAAAAAGTCACAATTCCGTGAGGAACTGTGACCTTGGCGGAGATGGTGGATATTCTCCCGCGGGCTAAGCAACAGCCCGCAGGGCTGATTGCTTGCGGCCTGCGGGCCGCCGCCCTGTTCTCATCCTCACCATCTTGGCCGCAAAAAAGGCCCCGGCCTGAGCCGGTGCCTTTTGTTGGCGGAGATGGTGGGATTCGAACCCACGTGCCCGGTTAAGGACAAAACGATTTCGAGTCGTTCTCGTTACGACCACTTCGATACATCTCCATATTGTAGCCTTTATAGTATAGCAAAAAAGCGATTTTCCGTCAACTGTTTTTTATAGGGTCTGCGTGCAGGGAGTTTGCTCTCTGCACGTTTTTTGCAGCGTGCCAACGGACGCCGCACGCTTCCAATTTTTGCACTTCTTTGCGAAAAAGGTCTATCCTTTTGGACCGATTTCGATTATAATAAAAGGGATATCGTTCAAATTTGAAGCAAAAGGAGTTTTTGTTCTATGGCACAGGCAAAACAGGACATGGGGTCCGGCAGCGTAAAAAAGCTGATGCTGCAGTTGATGATCCCTGCCGTGGTGGCGCAGGTGGTGAACCTGCTGTACAACATCGTAGACCGCATTTACATCGGGCACATTGAGGGCATCGGCGCAGCCGCGCTCACCGGCGTGGGACTGTTCACCCCCATCCTCATGCTGCTGAACGCATTCGCCATGCTGGTGGGCGCGGGCGGTGCACCGCGCACCGCCATCGCACTGGGGCAGGGGGACCGGCAGCAGGCCGAAAAGATCATCTCCAACAGCTTTACGGTGCTGATGCTCTTTGCAGTGGTGCTGACCATCGGCTTTTATGCGGGTGCGCCCGCGCTGCTGCGGCTGTTCGGTGCCAGCGACGCCACCCTGCCGTATGCGTTGAGCTACAGCCGCCTCTACATTCTCGGCTCGGTGTTCGTGCTGCTGGTGCTGGGCATGAATCCCTTCATCACCACCCAAGGCTTTGCCAAGACCAGCATGCTCACCACCGTGATCGGTGCCGTGATCAACATCATTCTGGACCCCATCCTCATCTTCGGGTTCGGGCTGGGCGTGCAGGGCGCAGCCATTGCCACCGTGCTCAGTCAGGCCGTGGGCGCGGCGTGGATCCTGCGGTTCCTCACCGGCAAAAAGACGATCCTGCGCCTGCGCAAGGACTATCTGCGCCCGGAAAAGCAGGTCATCCTGCCGGTGCTGGCACTGGGCATCTCCACCTTTGTGATGCTTTCCACCGAGAGTCTGCTGTCCATCAGTTTCAGCTCCAGTCTGGCCCGCTACGGCGGCGACGTGGCTGTGGGTGCCATGACCGTGATCACCAGCGCCTCCCAGCTGTGCACCCTGCCCATTCAGGGCGTGTGTCAGGGCGGCCAGCCGGTGATGAGCTTCAACTTCGGGGCCGGCAAAAAGCCCCGCGTAAAGGAGGCTTTCCGGTTCCAGCTGACCCTGTGCGGCGCATACACCTGCCTGTTCTGGCTGGCCATGATGCTGGTGCCCGGGGCCGTGGCAGGCATCTTCACCTCCGATTCCGCACTCATTTCCTACACCACCTGGGCCATGCGCATTTACATGGCCGGCATTTTTGCCATGGGCTTCCAGATCGCCTGCCAGCAGAGCTTTATGGCACTGGGGCAGGCGAAGGTCAGCCTTCTGCTGGCCTGCCTGCGCAAGATCATCCTGCTGATCCCGCTCATCTTTCTTCTGCCGCATCTCGTGGCAGACCCGGTGTTCGGCGTATTTCTGGCGGAGCCGGTCAGCGACATTCTGGCGGCCACCATTACTACCATCACCTTCTTTGCCCGGTTCGACCGCATTTTGGAAAAGGGTGCGGCGCGGGTGTAAAACAAGGCAGAACGGGGCCGTTGCAAAACAAGAACGCGATAGCAACTTACACAAAGAAATCGTGCAAAAACCAAAACCCGGAACCCTTTTTGAGCCGTTTTGGCCCTGAAAAGGTTCCGGGTTTTGTGCATATTTTTCAGAGAGCTATTTTTGCAACAGCCCTCATTTTTTAGGAGTTACAGTTCTTCACCGTTGGAGGCGATGACTTTTTTATACCATGCAAAGCTGTCCTTTTTATAGCGTTTGAAGGTGCCGTTGCCATGGTCATCGGCGTCTACATAGATAAAGCCGTAGCGCTTTGCCATCTCGCCGGTGGAAGCGCTGACGAGGTCGATGCAGCCCCAGGGGGTATAACCCATCAGATCCACACCGTCCTCTTCTACTGCCTTTTTCATCTGCTGGATATGTGCCCGCAGATAATCGATGCGGTAGGGATCATGGATGGAGCCGTCTGCTTCCTGTTTATCGAACGCACCCAGACCGTTCTCCACCACCATCAGGGGGATCTGGTAGCGGTTGTACAGCTCGTTCAGAGTGTAGCGCAGACCCACCGGGTCGATCTGCCAGCCCCAGTCGCTAGCTTTCAGGTACGGATTCTTGACTCCACCAAACAGGTTGCCGTTGGTGCGCAGCAGGTTCTCATCTGTGGACACACAGCCGCTCATGTAGTAGGAGAAGGAGAAGAAATCCACCGTGCCATTGCGCAGGGTCTCGGCATCGCCGGGCTCCATTTTGATCTCCACATTGTTCTCGGCCCAGATGCGCTTTGCAAAGGCCGGATATGCACCGCGCACCTGCACGTCACCGCAGTAGTGGTTGCAGTACTGCCAGGAATGTTGGTTCTTGATCTGATCCTCCGGGTTGGCAGAGTAGGCATAGTTAGGAGTGATGGCCACCATGCAGCCGATCTTATTTTCCGGGTCGATGCTGTGGCCCAGCTGCACTGCCTTTGCGCTGGCCACAAACTGGTGATGCAGGGCCTGATAGCGCTGCTGCGGGATATCCACCTGATCGTTCATGTTGGTGGTGCCCTCGTTCAGGATGCCCAGCCCGGAGTAGATGCCAAAGGGATACATTCCGGCATTGATCTCGTTGAAGGTGAGCCAGTAATGCACCTTGCCCTTGTAGCGATTGAAAATCGTCTCGCAGTAATGCAGGTAATAATCGATCAGGCAGCGATCCACCCAGCCATTGAAGTGCTCGGTCAGATAAAACGGATTTTCATAGTGGCTGATGGTGACAAGCGGTTCGATCCCGGCAGCGTGCAGTTCATCAAACACCGCATCATAAAAAGCCAGACCCTCTTCATTGGGCTGCTGCTCAGTGCCGGTGGGGAAGATGCGGCTCCAGCTGATGGACATCCGGTAGACCTTATAGCCCATTTCTTTCATCAGGGCGATATCTTCCTTATAGTGGTGATAGAAATCACTGGCCTTGTGGTTGGGGTAATACAGGTCATCTTTCAGTTCGCGGGTGATCTGGCGGGGCGTGGTGTTGGTGCCGTTGGTCATGTGGTCAGCCACACTGGCACCGCGGCCGCCCTCGTTCCAGCCGCCTTCAAACTGGTTGGCTGCGGTAGCGCCGCCCCACAGAAAATTTGCAGGAAAACTCATATTCTTCCAATTCCCTTCTTATCCGGTAAAAATCAGGCCTCGTCCTTGAATGTGACGAAGGTGATGGCAAACGTAACGACCATGGCGATGACCACAGCGATGACGTAGTTGACAAAGTTCATGATATCGCTGCTCAAGAAGCCAGCCAGCGCAAAGACGCCCAAGCCGCTCATGGCAACCAGCTTGCA
>OGIQ01000481.1_pt1 | contig 12812 bp, 6 predicted proteins | sample 1571811 | NCBI WGS metagenome assembly OGIQ01 (sample SAMEA2582103, study PRJEB24529) | metagenome | biome: Human gut stool | place: China | collected 2011
CGAGATCTACACTCTTTCACTACACGACCCTCTTCCGATCTCTGCATCAAAAACTAAATCACAAGCTTCTGATAAAAAACGAGCAGTTCTAGTCAGATTTATAATATGAATACCTTTACGCTTTGCAGAAATATAAGGTGCCATTCTAGGATTCCATTTCCTAGTACCATGCCCAAAATGAACTCCTGCTCTCATCATCTCTTCCAAATCGATGTTCCAATATCTTTTTGTCATTTCTTTTCACACTTAAAAGGGGGGTACCCAAAACGAAAATAAAAATTTGTTCCAATGGAACCTTCTCTTGTCCGTTTATGCACGAGCCGAGCCATTATTTTGTATTCATTATTATCTTTATTAGTGTTAACAAATTATTAAAGCAAATGACTACAGCAAACAATAAAACATTAAATTCAAAACAGGAATCTGCTATTAGGAATTATTCAATTCTAGAAAAGGCAGATTTGTAAATAGAAGAGTCACAAAATTCCCTGTGATAAAATAAAATATCTCTCATATCTCCCTCTAATAAAGATAAATTCTTTGTTTTTTTTTTCAAAAAGAATATTGGTATGTTGCCGTGAACAATGCACCAATCCTTTGTTGAACCCGGTCCCGGCGGGGATCACACCCCCTAGAACAACATTTTCTTTCAGGCCTTTCAACCAATCGATACGACCCCGAAGAGCAGCTTTTGCTAAAACTCTAGCAGTTTCTTGAAAACTTGCTTCGGATATAAAACTTTGAGTATTCAAAGATGCTCGAGTTATTCCTAATAAAACGGCTCGATAACAGATTGCTTCTTCTAAAGCACGCCCCGTGCGTTCTGCTCGTAACAATCCAATCAATTCTCCAGGTAAAAAAACATTAGACATTCCCTCTTCTGAAACCAAAACTTTTGATGTTATTTGACGTACAATAATTTCGATATGCCTATTATGAATCTGCACCCCCTGGGATCGATAAACCTTTTGAATCTTATTAACCAAAGAAATACGACTTTGCACTATAGTTAGCTCAGCACCAATCAAGAATCCCCAAGGAATTCCAAGAATTCTTGTTATACACCTGTTCCAACCCTTAATCCGCTTTTCTAAGTTCAGTGATATTGAATCAATCGAGCGGACTTCTAACACCTGTTCTACTTTTGGAAGACCTTGGGTTATATCACCGGATCTCGATTTTTCATATATAAATGTAACTAATGTATCCCCTTCGTAAAGAATTTCTCTATAATGCCCGTGAACTTTTGCTCCCGGAGTAGCCAAATAGGGCTTAGCGGATCTTATTACTACAGAATCCCTTTGAACAATTAAAACTTGACCCGATTTTAGGTATGGTTCTTTTTTGGCTATACATAGATTTTCACAAAAAAATTGTCCAAGACTTATTATTGTGGACGTTTCCTCACAATAATAATTGTTATAATTTTGATGAAGAAAATACCAATTCAATTTGAATGGATTCAAAACAAGGTTACTGTATGGATCTAGATTAAAAATTCTTCCGTTTTCATCTATTAAATAAGAGTTAATTATTTGAAAAATATATTTGAAGTTATCAAGTTGCAAATATTTAATTACAGAGATCTGATTATAAGTTAGTAAAGGCAAAAATGAATAAAAATGCGAAATTTGAATGGCTGTTCCTAAGGGGCCCGACGAATTTTGAATTGTAATTAGAGGTTTTTTTTTTATTGATTGGTTTATAACATTGTGATATTTTACATGATTAAATGGACCGATTCTAAAACAATTAGAGGATGATAAAATTAACAAAGATTGGGATTCCTTATTTCTGAACATACGAATAGTTCCGTGATTTTGTCTAAGCGATTGTTGAAGAATGCCAGCCTTGGGAGAAAGCGAATAAAACGGATTCACGGAATCTGCAGAGATCAATCCCGAATCCGGCGGATTATTCCTTTTTCTTATATACGAAATATGGGATTTCACTAAGCCAATTCTTATGAAATCTCGAATCAAACCCTTTGTACTTACTTCAACAACGAAAGCGCGGACCTCCTCGAGGGAAGAATTTTTGTTGTCTTGGTCCCAATTCAAGACTAAACAAGTGCGAACCAATTGAATACTTGTGTCAGAAATTCCTCGAGTTGGTTTACCATTTCCATAAAGGATATAGTTGAAAACTCGAAGTTGAATATTATCCTTTTCCCGAAAGAGATCTTGTGGGAAGAGTGTTGCTAAATTTATACTGTCCATTATCTCATAGGTGGCTACGGGCCGCACCAAAACAAAAAACTTTTTCTTGGTTGGTGTGATCCGTTGGGCATAAATCCAATTTTTTAAATTTTTTGATTCTTTAGAGTTTGTTTTTCCCCTTCCTGGCGGTATCAAGATGCCACTATGTCGGGATATCTTATCTGTCTTGTCCGGAAAATGGATATCCCCCGAAAATATTTTGAGTTCAATCCTTTTTTTTTTCTCTCCACTCGGATCAACCCGCCGACTTGGCTTCTTATATTTAAAGTGATTCGTGTATCGACTCCAATGATACTATAGTTCTGTACCATTATGGCGGAGGATTCGGGTAAAATATGCACTTCCTCAGGAATGAAAAAAAAGCGATCTACTTTCATTTCGTATTTTGTCTTAAATTTTTGGACTCCTCGATACTCAATCATATCCTCTTTTTGGACGATTGAGTCCGCCTTTAGAGTTCCATATTTAAGAATTCCGGAACTCTTTCTTCTGTATCTAGGATCATCAAAAAAAGCAAAAATACTGTTTCTACGGAAAATAGCATTTATGGGTATTTCAATCGAGATACCTGAATGTGGTATGAACTCTTTCGCTTGCTCTTGAATCGATTGGAATGGAATGAGAAATCTATTTCTTCGCCTTTTTGCTAATAAATCCGAATTCTCATGAAAAATAGCAGAATATATGAAATTATAATGACTAGTACCTACGATTCCATTCAATTCTGAATAATTGGGAATCCCAGATTTTTTTTTATCAGAAAAATCTGAACTGAAAAATTTTTTGCTCACTTGATCATTATTCACTGAGAGGCTAGAAATAGATTTTCTTTCGACGGAAAGAAAGGGTATGTTCATTTGATCTTGATCTTTGTGGATCGAAAAAAGAATTAGACTAGATCCACAAGAACCTCCTGATAATATCCATAAATGACTTGTTTTTGGTAAAAGATGGACATTACTATATGTAAATTCGGGTGCATGGGATACATCAGTACTCCAATGCATTTCGCCCTCGGAGTCAGAATAAATATATTTTCTAACCCTCTCTTTAAAATGAAAAGTGGATGTTCCCTCGCGAATCTCAGCAATCACTTGTTCTGATTCCACATATTGATCATTTTGAACTAAAAGAAAACTTTTTGGTGGAATAGTCACGCTATGTATAATATCTTCGCTCTCAATAATTACAGACAAGTCTATATAACATAGAAAGGCAGGATGCCCGTGACGTGTACGTGTAGGATGAACCAAATCCTCATTAAATTTGATTTTTCCATTATAAGGGGCTCGTACATGTTCGGCAGTACCTCCTGTAAATACTCCACCGGTATGAAAAGTTCTTAATGTTAGTTGAGTCCCCGGTTCGCCAATAGATTGACCCGCAATAATACCTACAGCTTCCCCCAATTCAACTAGGTCACCATGAGTGGGACTCCGGCCATAACATAATCGACAGATCCAAGATGTACTCCGACAAGTAAAGGGAGTTCGAATAGATATTGATTGTGTTCCAAAGGTTATGAATCGATTGACAAGTCCAATCCCAAGATCTTGATTTCGAAAGGCGACACATCGGGAACCTATATATATATCGTCTGCTAAGACACGACCAATTAATGTTTGGATAAAAATTCTTTCTGACATCATCCGACTTTTATTTCGAGGACTCACAGAAATCCCTCGGATAGTGCCACAATCCGTTCGACGTACAACAATATGTTGAACTACTTCAACAAGTCGACGCGTAAGATATCCAGCATCTGATGTGCGGACCGCAGTATCTACAACTCCTTTACGGGCTCCATAGCAAGAAATAATATATTCTGTTAAAGACAGTCCTTCGCGTAAATTGCTTTGAATAGGTAAATCAATCATTTGTCCTTGGGGATCCGACATTAATCCTCTCATACCTACTAATTGATGTACTTGAGATGCATTTCCTCTAGCTCCCGAAAAAGACATCATATGGACTGGATTGAAAGGGTCCGTCATCCTAAAATTAGGATTCATTTCCTGTCGCAAATATTCACTTGTAGCATACCATATCTCAATAGATTGGCGTAATTTTTCTACCGCATGTACATTCCCATAATGATGGTGTTTTTCCAAAATCAAACTTTGTTGTTCAGCATCTTGGACAAGCCAGCCCTTAGAAGGTATCGTTAAAAGATCATCAATTCCTAATGAAATGGATGTAGCAGTTGCTTGCTGGAAACCCAGAGTCTTTACTTGATCTAGGATGTGTGATGTATATGCCATCCCGAAGTGATCTATTAATCGGCTAATAAGTCGTTTAATAGCAGTTCCATCTATCACTTTATTGTGAAATACCAGATTGGCCCGTTCCGCCATAAGTACCTCCATATTCTGCTGAATGGGATTCGACAATGAGTTTGAGTCAATGATTGCAAAACTTCCTTTTCTCGATCTTGATTTTTTAGGTCAGGAACTATGTCCGAGTTGACTCGGAGAGGTCCGAATTCACACGGGTGTCCTATAATTCTTTTTTATGAATACCATATTATTAGGTATCATATGAACAAGCTTGAGAAAAACCTTGTATAGCTTCCTCGATTTCTCGATAAAAAGAAATATGACCAACTGTGGTTCGAATATATATACAAAAAGTTTGTTTTTTTACACTTCTTACTATCAGATAGTGTGCATAAATCTCATGATAGTTACCAAAAGATTCATAGTGAACTTCGATAGGAACTTCTTTTGAAGCAATAACGCGTTGATCTAATTGCCACCGAAGCCACAAAGGACTATCTAAATTGATTCTTTTCTGCCGATAAGCTCCAATTGCATCATAGGAATTGCAAAAAAAGGGTTCTTTCATATACTTATAGTTTGTTTCGTAAATTCTTTCATTTTGATAGTTTTTTCGATTACATGGATTATATCTGTTTGCACAAATACCTCGACGAGTGCCGCTCGTTAATACATAGAGTCCAATCAGCATATCTTGAGTCGGTACAGAAATGGGATCTCCAATAGCTGGAGATAAGAGATTCATATGAGAAAACATAAGTAAACGAGCCTCTGCTTGAGCTTCTAAAGATAAAGGCACATGAACAGCCATTTGATCCCCATCAAAGTCTGCATTGAACCCCTTACAAACTAATGGATGTAAACAAATAGTGCGTCCTTCCACTAAAATGGGTTGGAATGACTGTATGCCTAATCTATGTAGAGTAGGTGCTCTATTCAGTAATACGGGATGCCCCTGCATAACTTCTTGAAGGATTTCCCAGACAATCGGCTTTTTTTCACGAATTTGACTCTTAGCAACTCCTATGTTCGAAGCCAGATGTTGTCTAATTAGACCACGAATTACAAATGTCTGGAAGAGCTCTATTGCTATTTCGCGAGGCAATCCACAGCGATGTAATGAAAGTGAGGGTCCAACGACAATCACCGAACGCCCCGAATAATCGACCCGTTTGCCAAGCAGAGTCTCGCGAAATCTTCCCTCTTTTCCTTCAATTAGATCTGAAAATGACTTGTAAACCTTATTATGACCATCCCTCATGGGTTGTCCACGGATTCCATTATCAAGAAGTGTATCCACGGCTTCTTGTACCAATTTTTCCTGACACATTACTAATTCCCCTGGTGTAGATCTACTTGTTGTTAATAGATCAGTAAGAGTATTGTTCCGATAGATAACTCTTCTATAGAGTTCATTAATATCTGAACTCATCAGTTTACCCCCTTCTATCTGAATGATGGGTCTCAACTCGGGAGGCAGAACCGGTAAGAGACATAAAACCATCCATTCCGGTTCTATATTTGTTCGAATAAAATGCTTAGCTAATTCCATACGTCTAACTAAAAAATCTTTTCTTCTTACAATTTTTCGATCTTCCCATTCATTCCCCGTGGGACCTTCTTCTCCTAATTGTTTCCATTCTACCAACGAATTTTCTATAATAATTCGCAAATCTAAATCGGCTAATTGTTCTCGGATAGCACCCGCCCCAGTAGAAATTTCTCGATTTCTAAATATATCGAAACCTTGAGTAGTAAAAAAAAGTGGGATGCTGTATTTCCAGGATTGAATTTCATATTCAAATGAACCTCGTAATCGTAAGAAAGTAGGTTTTTTCGTTATGGGCCTAGCAAAAGAAAAATTGGGATAGGGTCCACTATATGATCTCCCCCCCTCAAAACCGGACATGAAAGTTTCCTCTCATCCGGCTCAAGTAGTTATATCAAATAAAGATAAAGAAAGGGGTCGCACTTTCCAATTGTATTTTATAAAATCAAGTGAAAACCCAAAAAGAATCTACGCCTTACTCAAGTTCTCAGTGCAAACCAACCACCATTTCATTGATTCAATTAATTCTTCTTTGATTTCTATTTAGATTCTTTAGTGAATTCAAAATTACGACAGAAAAAAATGTCAAATTCTTGAGTAGTCTACTTCCCTTCGAATGCCGGAATACTTTTTACCTTAAGTGAAAGGAATGCCTTAGAATTCATACGGGATTTTTTTGTCTATGTATTGTTCCATTCGATCTTTTAGGTCCTGCGTTACCTCGATGGTTATGCCACAATATTCTTAAAGCTTATATGCGATGTATAGACTTCTCCAACCATGACATATTTGTTTACTTCAATATAAAAAACCAAATTTCTTTTCGTTTAGAAAGATAAGGGAATGCTTAATTCGACAAAAAAAAGGTCTTCTTTTCACGAGGTACGACTATCAATTTGAAGTTACTTTTTTTTTACTGAATCGACCATAGACCAATCGCCCTTGTTATTTGGGAGTATTGAATACACCCACAAGTCTGAGCTTCATGTTACTCTTTTCAAGAGACATGTCAGATCGAGGGCATCCCAAATTGATTGAAGGGGATGAGAGTTTATCATTCTTAAAAATAAAAATTTCGATCAAATCACACATCGCAGTATACTAGACCTTCTAATTCTTTAAGAGGTTTATCTAAAAGATTCGCAATATAACTAGGAAGACGTTTCAAATACCATACATGAGTTACAGGACATGTCAGTTTTATGTATCCCATTTGATATCTTCGTATCCGAGAATCAACAAATTCAACTCCACATTGTTCACAAAATTGCGAGTCTTCTTTTTCATCTCCGATCACTCGATAATTTCCACAAGCGCAAATTCCACTCTTTATAGGCCCAAAAATCCTTTCACAAAATAATCCATCTTTTTCCGGTTTATTGGTTTTGTAATGAAAAGTATAGGGTTTTGTCACCTCTCCAACTATCTCTCCATTAGGTATTTTTTTAGTGGCCCAAGCACTTATTTGCTGAGGAGAAACTAATCCAATTCGGAGTTGTTGATGTTTATACCGATCGATCATATAAGAAATTTTGTGATTCATTCCGATTAAACTTCCTTCCTATTAATCTGGAAATTCTTCTCAGATACAAGGAAATGATTCAGTTCCAGAGCCAAAGATCGTAGTTCTCGAACAAGTAATCGAAAAGATTCTGGAGCATCTTCTGGTTTAGGTATTGTTCCTCCAATGATAGTGGTACCAAGTACTTCTTGGCGAGCTCTAATATGATCAGATTTATAAGTAAGCATCTCTTGTAAAATATGAGCAACACCAAACCCCTCTAGAGCCCAAACCTCCATTTCGCCTACCCGCTGCCCCCCCTGCTTAGAACGGCCTCTAAGGGGTTGTTGTGTAACAAGTGCATAATGTCCACTAGAACGTCCGTGTATTTTATCATCAACCTGATGAATTAATTTCAAGATATAGGGCTTTCCTATTATCACAGGCTGTTCAAAAGGATCTCCCGTTCTTCCATCAAAAATGCGGCTTTTTCCTGGATACTCGGGTTCAAATACCCATGGATTGGCTGTTTGCTTACTAGCTTCATATAATTCAGAAAATACGAGTTTTCTCGAAGCCTCTTGTTCATATCTCTCATCAAAAGGGGCTATTCGATAATGTCTATCTAGCAAACTTCCCGCTAATCCAAGCGAGCATTCAAATATCTGTCCTACATTCATGCGTGAGGGTACTCCTAATGGGTTGAAGACCATATCCACGGGTCTCCCGTCTTGCAAATAAGGCATATCCTGTCTAGGCAAAATTTTGGAAATGATACCTTTATTTCCATGTCTTCCGGCTACTTTATCACCTACTTTGATTTCACGTTTCTGTGAAATATATACACGAATTATTTCGGGGTTATAACTTGAACCCCCCTTTTTCTGAACCCATCTCACATCAATAACTCGACCTCTACCACCTATAGGCAATTTTAAACAAGTTTCTTTTGAAGTCGATACCTGAATGCCAAGTATCGCCCGTAATAATCTATCTTCCGGAGCATACGAGGATTCTTTCGCCATCTGAGGCGTTAATTTACCTACTAAAATATCACCCGTTTCAACCCACGATCCTAGCATCACAATTCCATTTTTGTCTAAATTTCGGAGTAAACGGCCCTCTAGATGCGGTATTTCCTTAGTGATCCTTTCAGGACCTTGGGTTGTCACATGCGTCTGAATTTCATATTTCCGTATGTGGAAAGAAGTATAAATATCACCATATACTAGACACTCACTAATGAGTACCGCATCTTCAAAATTGTATCCTTCCCATGGCATATAAGCCACTAATATATTTTTCCCCAAGGCGAGTTCCCCACCAACTGTAGCAGCACCATCCGCTAAAATCTGTCCCTTTTTAATACATTTACCCCGGCGAACCTGAGGTTTTTGATGCATACAAGTATTTTTGTTTGAGCGTTGATACATAATTAATGGAATACTTAAAGTATTCTCATTTCCCGATAAAATTATCTTCTCAGTGTCAGTATAAAGGATTTTTCCCTCGTGTTCGGCTATAGCGGGAACCCCCGAATCTAAAGCCACTTGGCGTTCCAATCCAGTTCCAACAATGCACTTTTCGGACCGAGAAAGTGGAACTGCTTGACGTTGCATATTAGAACTCATTAAAGCTCGATTCGCATCATTATGTTCGATAAAAGGAATTAGGGAAGCTCCAATGGAAAAATATTGGAAAGGAAAAATGCTTCGAAGATGAACCTCTTCCCATGCGATAGTCAAAAATTCTTGGCGGTATCGAGCTGGTACAGCCTGTTCTTCTTGAATGCCCCGATTAAGAGCCAAAGAATTTCCTGCCGCTATCATATAATATTCATCTTGACTTGGTGATAAAAAAAGCATCCGTATCCGCGCCTTTTTTGATTTCTCAACGAGTTCATAAAACGGACTTTCTAACGACCCCCAATCACCAATCCTGGCATGAATTGATAAAGATCCAATAAGTCCCACATTGATTCCTTCAGACGTGTCAATGGGGCAAATACGCCCATAGTGACTAGGATGGATATCTCGTATTCGAAAATTAGCAGTTCGCCCTGTTAATCCGCCAGGGCCCAAATAACTCAACTTTCTCCCATGAACGATTTGTGTCAATGGATTAGTGCGATCCAAAACTTGAGATAATGGATGTAATCCGAAAAAGGATTCATAAGTAGTTGTTAACGGAGTTGAAGTTACCAAATTCTGAGGAGTAGGTATCAATTTATGCCTAATTGCTCCGCCTATAGTTCCCTTAACTACATTTTCTAAACGAGCCAGAGCCAACCCGAGCTGGTCTTGTAAAAGATCCGCTACAGAGCGAATACGTTTATTTTTCAAATGATTCATATCATCAAGTGTACCCATTCCAAATTTCATCCCAATCAAATGATCGGCAGCTGCTAATATATCTCGTGGTAACAAAAATATATTGTTCTGAGGTATATTAAGATTCAGTCTCCAGTTAATATTTCGGCGACCAATCCTCCCCAATTCACACCTTTGGTGAAAGAATTTTTTTTGTAATTCCTTACATAAGGATTCAGAAAATATTGGATCCCCACCTACACAAGAAAATTGTTGATAAAACTCCAAAATAGCATTTTCTTTTGACCCAATTTTTTTTTTCTCCTTATCGGTTAAGAAAGATAAGAAAATTTCAGGGTAGCAAACATTCTCTAGAATTTCTCTTAGATTCGAACCCATAGCTGATGATAGAACTAGAATAGATATTTTCTGTTTCCTACTCACACGAGCCCATATTCTTGCTTTTTTATCAATCTCTAATTCTAGCCTGCCCCCCCAATCTGATATTATGGTGCCGGTATAGACCGAAATCCCGTTATGATCCAATTCTGACTGGTAATAGATACCAGGACTTTGTAATATTTGATTGATCACAACTCGGTATATTCCGTTTACTATAGAAGTTCCAAGGGAATTCATTAAAGGAACGTTTCCAATAAAAATTCTTTGTTCTTGCATATTCCTATTGGTTTTCCAAATTAATCCCGCGGATACATATAATTCAGAAGAATATGTAAGTAATTCATAGACAGCATCTCGTTCTTTTATCAGAGGTTCTACCAATTGATATGTTTCCACAAATAATTGAAATTCAATTTCGTGATCTATATCTTCAATTTTTGGAAATTGCGAAAGTTCTTCTATTAAACCCTGATCAATAAACCGATAAAACCCTTCAAATTGTATCTGATTAAATCCGGGTATTGTAGATGTTCCCTCTTTTCCACCCCCGAGCATCTTTTTTGAATTTATCATTTATCCGTTTATTTTAAAAATCCCATATCTCATTCTTCACCGAATCATATAGATAGAATTCGATCTAGCAATAATGGAATTTCTATTCTGTTTACTGAATCACATGAAATTTTATCCAACTCCAAGATATATGGAATGTATGAAATCCGTATGAACGGAGACTAGATTCAATTGGAATTTTTTTTTATAAGAAAGAGATCCAAATGGAACAGAATTTAGAAATACCGCTGGAACTTATGGAGTTTTGTAACGACTAGAAAAAAAGTAATTTCATTTTCACCTATGATATTACATATTCCAATTCGATCGCATACCATAAAAAACGGTATTCATGATAGGATCTGTTCGAGCAGATAAACATATAAGAAATAGAAAACTTTTTTTTAAACACTTTACTTTTTCATGTATTTGTATTTCATTGTTCAAAAAAATATTTGCAGAAAAAAGATGGATTTTTACCTATTTTGAATAGAATATTTAGAATATCATTGAATTGAAGTAGGTAAGAAAACGTATGTTTTTTTATTTATTAATTTTTATTATTATTAAAATAAAAAAGAATGCACAGGTATATATATATGTCTCTTTTTCTTCTTTTATTGTGGTACAGTTCTATTTGGAACAGCACATGCTGTGCTCTACCAAAAATTAAAATTTTTTTTTCAATGTATTCAATGAAAAATTTCAATACAAAAATTTATTGAGAATTACTCCTCAAAAGCATCCCTAGAGAGATAAAATACCCCATTATAGAGCTATACAAGGTAACGTATGTTCTGATTCTGGGGTTTACATATACTCATTATTAGTGTTATAATTCAAATGGAAGAAGATTTCTTTTTAATTGAAAAAACTCAATATAGATTAGGTATAAATCTATTTCTAATGATTTTCTTATCTTATTAGAAATAAAAAATGTAAATTTAAATTCAAAAAAGGTCATGAATTTACAGTCAATAGTTAATGGTTCTGATTTGTACTAGATTCTATATTTTGTGACTGAAAATCTATATTTTTTTCGGAGTTGAAAAAAAAAAACAAGAGAAAATTTGAATCTAGTACAAATCATTTTGGCGGCATGGCCGAGTGGTAAGGCGGGGGACTGCAAATCCTTTTTCCCCAGTTCAAATCCGGGTGCCGCCTCAACAGGAGACTTGAAATCTCCTGTTATAAAACTATAACAAACGTAGGAAAAGACTCTTGATACTTTCTTTTCGTGATTCTAAGCCCCTGGCTCTCGAGGTTCTATTCTCTAACCTAAAGTTTTACCTATCAGATTAGAGGAAAACTAAAACGAGTGGAGGGAAATCCATTAGATTGGATAGGCAGAGAGGGAATTAAATTAATAGTTTTGGAAAGGATCTAAGATACTTTGGATATAGACTCATGAAAGTGTCGGAATGCTCAGACATTCAATCAATATTAGATTAGATGAAGAATTGCCTTTCGTTTTACTTCAAATAAAAATAAAAAACGATAAAAGAAAGAAAAAAGATTATTCTTTCTACATATGAGTCAGATTCTTTGGATACTTCGAAAAGTATCTGTTTACTTGTGTTTACATCTTGTCGATTCTACTAGAAATTCTATAATTAAGAATAACTCATTATAAGATAAGTGGATTTTTTGGAGTAGTTCATCAATGGTGACCAAATATCTCTCCCTTTTTTTGACTCTGCACCAGTGATTTCACTATTATTAGTGAACAATAATGGAAAAGTTTCTTCATATTCATAGGGGACAGAATTCACATGGATATAGTAAGTCTCGCATGGGCTGGTTTAATGGTAGTTTTTACATTTTCCCTCTCTCTCGTAGTGTGGGGAAGAAGTGGACTCTAGAAGTACTCCTAATTGCGATAATAATCAAACTCTATCAACCTGTATCAATTGTTTTAGTTTTCTAGACCGGCCGGCAATTTTTTTTAAGATCTTTTTTTAGAAATTGGATTTATGTTTTGTTTTATTGACTCATTTTAGTTTT
>OGIQ01000489.1_pt1 | contig 12646 bp, 10 predicted proteins | sample 1571811 | NCBI WGS metagenome assembly OGIQ01 (sample SAMEA2582103, study PRJEB24529) | metagenome | biome: Human gut stool | place: China | collected 2011
TAGCTGACAAAAGAAGGTATTCCTAAAATATCTAAATCTTGACATAAATCAATAAAATGATCTCTATTAATACTATAAAATGTAAAATTTGGATATTTTTTTACAACATTACCTATAAAAGGTTTGATAAACATACAATCAGGACACCAAGAAGCTGTAAATAAGATGATTGATTTTGTTTGAATAGCCTTTTCATATTCTTCTAATGAGTTTATTTCAATTAATTGATCCATTTTTTTACTCCTTACAATCACTAATTATCATTTTATAAATAGGTCCATTTACTGAAAATTTTCTTTCATATTCTGTCATAATATTATCATTTGCTTCTGGAGAATTATGTAAATCTAAAGAAACATAATCTAAATGATAATTGTTTTCTGTTACTGACTGTAATGAATATTCAAATAAACCTCGATTATCTGTTTTAAATTCAATAACACCATCTTTTTTCAATAATCGACGATAAACATCTAAAAACGCTGAAGACGTTAAACGTCTTTTTGCATGTCTTTTTTTTGGCCAAGGATCACTAAAGTTTAAAAATAAATGATCAATTTCACCATTTTCAAAAACATTTTCTAATTCAATTGCATCAAAATGCATCAATTTTAAATTAGGCAATGATTGATTTTTATTAATTTTATTAATTGCTGCTGCTAAGACACTTGGAAATTTTTCAATCCCTATGTAATTGTTTTCTGGATGTTTTAAAGCATTTTGATAAATAAAATCGCCTTTCCCCATTCCAATTTCTATATATAACGGCTGAATTATTTCAAATATATCATGATAATGACCTTTATGTTCTTCAGGTTTTAAGATAACTAAATCAGCATTCTCTTCCATAATTTCATAAGCTTTTGGGTTGTTTCTTAATCTCACAAAAAATCCTCCTTATTTTTTATACAAATAGTATCACAAATCATTCATTAAGTCGACTAATTCATCTTCGGATAATTCTCTAAATTTTCCAATTTGTAAAGAAGTATCTAATTTTAAATTCTTCATCTGTAACCTTTTTAAATAAGTTACTTTTTTACCGACACTTTCTACCATTTTTTTCACTTGATGAAACTTTCCTTCTTGTATAGTCAAGACAATTTCAGAACCTTCTTCAGATGCTTTTTGTATCTCTAAAATTGCTTCCTTACATCTATATCCATCATCTAATGTTATTCCATGTTTAAATTTTTCAATATCTTCTTCTGTAACTTTTTGATCTATTTTAGCAAAATAAACCTTATCTACTTTCCACTTTGGCGATATTAGTCTATGATTCAAGTCACCATCATTAGTTAATAACAGAAGCCCTACTGTATCCTTATCTAATCTACCTACTGGAAAAGGTTCAAATACTTGATGTTCAACTTCTAATAAATCAATTACTGTTTCATCCTTATTATCAAAAGTTGCTGAAATAACTCCTGCTGGCTTGTTCATCATTAAATATATAAACTCTCTATAGAAAATTTCCTCACCATTTATAACAATTTTATCTTTTTCTGGATCAACTTTCATAGCACTATCTTTTATAGTAATTCCATTTACTTGAACCATTCCATTTTTAACTATCTTCTTAAGATCCTTTCTTGTTCCATATCCTAAATTAGATAATATCTTATCTATTCTTTCCACTTTCTATACACCTCGCATTTTTTCTTTAGCTAATAATAGACTATTCTAATTTATCCTATCTGTAAAGTTTTATCTTGCATAACTAATCAAGTATTTTACATAACATTTAATTTATGTTAAATTAATACAGTTAGTGTAATTTAATAAAAGACAGTTCATTAAGACCATCCTGTCTATAAACAAAACTAGGCATAAATAATAAAAAAGGGTTATTTTATTGTGCCATCTTTAGCAGAATAAAATAAATCTTTTTTTACTTTGGAGGAAAAAATTATGGATAATACAGCTATTGTTGTTTTCAGTGGAGGTCAAGATTCCACAACATGTTTATTTTGGGCTTTAGAAAAATTTGAAAGGGTAATTGCTGTTACTTTTGATTATAATCAAAGACATAAGCTAGAAATTGAATGTGCAAAAAATATAGCTAAGGATTTAGGTGTTGAACATCATATACTTAATATGGATCTTTTAAATCAATTAACTCCTAATGCCCTTACACGCAGTGATATAGATATTAAAAATGGTGAAGATGGTAATCTTCCATCAACTTTTGTAGATGGTAGAAATATGGTTTTTCTTACCTTTGCAGCTATACTTGCTAAAGTAAAGGGTGCTAGACATATAGTTACCGGCGTATGTGAAACAGATTTTAGTGGCTATCCTGATTGTAGAGATATATTCATTAAATCATTAAACGTCACTACCAATCTTGCTATGGATTATAACTTTGTTATTCACACACCATTGATGTGGATAGATAAAGCTGCTACTTGGAAAATGGCTGATAAATATGGAAAGCTTGATTACGTAAGAAATAATACTCTTACATGCTATAATGGGATAATTGGTGATGGTTGTGGTGAATGTCCTGCCTGCATTTTAAGGAAGAGAGGTCTTGAAGCTTATTTAAATAATAAATCTTAGAAAATTGCTAAGGAGTGAAGATATAAAACTATCTTCACCCCTTAATTATTTCACTTTTTTTACATCCCCACGCCTTTCCATCATTACTATAAGGACTTTAGCATATTAGCATATAAATCTCATCTATATTTATTTTAAAAATCTTTTTATTACCATAAGTTTTTTATCACTATATGGTGGATACATCAGTGTGGTATTTAATACTCTACTCTTTTTAAGTACGCTCTTTCTATGAGAAAATGTCCTAAAGCTTTCTTCTCCATGATATGCTCCCATACCAGCATTTCCTACACCACCAAAGGGAAGATTTGAATTTGCCAAATGTAGTATTGTATCATTTATTGAAACTCCACCAGATGATATTTCATTTAACACCTTTTTTTCAACTCTTTTATCACTGGTAAATAGATATAATGCTAAAGGTTTTGGTTGTTTATTTATTGCATTTACAACTTCATTTAAATCACTATATTCCATTATTGGAAGTATAGGACCAAAAATTTCTTCCTTCATACAGGCTGCATTCCAATCCTTTACCTGAATTATCGAAGGAGCTATATATTTTTCTTCTTCATCATATTCCCCACCATATATCAAACCTTCTTTATCACTCTCCAATATATTACGCAATCTATTAAAATGTCTCTCATTTATTATACGTCCTAGAGATTCACTTCCTTTTACATCATCACCATAAAAATCATTAATGGCTCTTTTCATTTCTTTAATAAGTTCATCCCTTATTGACTGATGAACCATTACGTAATCAGGTGCCACACAAGTCTGTCCTGCATTTACGGTCTTACCCCATATTATCTTATCTGCTGCACTTTTTATACTAGCACTCTTATCAACTATAACGGGACTTTTCCCTCCTAACTCTAAGGTAACAGGCACAAGATTCTTTGCCGCTGCTTCCATAATAATTCTCCCTACAGCTGGACTTCCTGTAAAAAATATATAGTCAAAGTGGGAATTAATAAGAGCTGTATTAGTATCTATAGCACCTTCAACAGCACATATATACTTTTTGTCAAAGGCTTCACCAATTATCTTCAATATTACTTTTGCTACATTAGGTGCCATTTCAGAAGGCTTAATCACCGCACAGTTTCCAGCAGCTATAACGCCCACTAAAGGTTCCACAATCAATTGAAATGGATAATTATATGGTCCTATTATTAATACTGTTCCATATGGTTCACTAATAATAAAACTCTTTGCTGGCATTAAAAAGATTGGAGTCTTAACCTTTGTTGGCTTAGCCCATCTCTTTAAATTCTTCATAGCCTCTTCTATACTGTTATAGACAAAGCCCACTTCTGTAGCATATGATTCAACCTTATTTTTTCTTAAATCTAAATGTAATGCTTCAAATATTTCATCTTCATATCTTTTTATAGTATTTTTAAGTCTTCTTAGTGCTTTAATCCTAAATTCTATATTTTTAGTAACTTGTGTATTAAAAAAATTATTATGTTCTTCAAGTATATTTTCAACATCATAACTATTTAAGTCCTTTGTATTCATATCTATCATCTTCTTTCTTATATAATTATTCACTTTCTAAGCAAATCTAAACTTTTTGATTTGGCTATTCTCATAAAAAATTCATTAAATAAAATTTTATATCCTTCAAACCACAAAACATTCTTATTAAGTATATCACCTTTAAGAAAATTTTCATTTACTGATAAATTAATATATTATTAATCTCTCAAATATATATTTACATTGTTAGCTATTACAATTAATGGTATGATTGTTCATATGGAATTATTTGTATTATCAATTTGTACAAATATTAATTTAATATTTATAGGAGGATATATTTATGATATTTTATGGTAAAGAAACTGAAAAGGAAGAAAAAAAACAAGATGTTTCTAATATAGCTATGGAAAAGCTATTAAAATCTAGAACTATAGTGATTTCTGGTGAAATCACTCAAGCTTTAGCAGAAAAGGTAACTACTCAATTATTAGTTCTTGAACAAATGGGTGACGAGCCAATTAAAATATTTATCAATAGCCAAGGAGGGCATGTTGAATCTGGTGACACCATTCATGATATGATTAAATTTGTTAAACCAAAAGTAATAATTATAGGAACAGGCTGGGTGGCAAGTGCAGGAATTACTATTTATCTAGCTGCTGATAAAGAAAATAGATCCTCTCTACCTAATACAAGATATATGATTCATCAACCAATAGGTGGTTTCCAAGGTCAAGCAACTGATATAGGTATTGAAGCTGAGGAAATTTTAAGAGTACGTAAAAGAATAAATACTATTATCAGTGAAGCTACTGGTCAACCATTTGAAAAAGTAGAGGAAGATACTGATAGAAACTATTGGTTAAGTACAAAAGAAGCCATTGATTATGGTTTGGTAAACAAGATTATTACAACTCATGCTGAACTTGAATATTAATATATAAGGGCAGTAGATAGATTTGTGTAAAATACAAATCTATCTACTGCCCCCTGAAGCCTTTATTTTAGCTAAATGAATAATGTAACCACCATAGTTGTACCAAAATCCTTTTTACTTTTACATTCTATTGTTCCATTTAGTAATTCAATAATTCTTTTGCTAATGGACAGCCCTAGTCCGCTACCACTTTTCTTATGAGACTCTTCACATTGATAAAACTTATCAAAAATTTTATGAAGCTTTTTCTCTTCAATGCCTATTCCATTATCACTTATACTTACTGCAACACTTTTATCATTTAATCTTTTTACAGATATATCTATTTTACAATTATCACCGGAGTACTTAATTGCATTATCAATTAAATTTATCCATACCTGCTGCAACATATCAGCATCACTAAAAATACTTACCTTTTCCAAATTAATAGAAAAGTCTATTTCCTTCTCAGACCATTTTTCACTTAAAAGTATTATACATTTTCTAATCTGTTCATCTAATCTTATTTTTTGTACACTAGAAACAATTACTTGGCTATCTAGTCTTGACATATGAAGCATATTTTCACAAAGCCTAGAAATTCTCATTGATTCATTATTTATTACTTCTAAATATTCATGTCTTTCATTTTCATCAATATTACCATCTAATAATATTTCAGTAAAACCTGTTATCGCTGCAATAGGCGTCTTTATCTCATGAGATACATTGCTCATAAAATCTTTTCGCATATAATCCATACCATCTAATTCAGCCACCATTTTATTTACATTTTTAGCAAGCTCATCAACTTCATTGATATATTCATATTCACAGTTAGTAGTATCTCTTCTTTTAATACTTACTTTAAAGTTTCCCTCTGCAACCTGCTTTACTGTATTACTTACATCAATTAAAGGTTTAGTTAAATGCCCAGCTCCAATCCATAAAGAAATCCAAGCAATTATTAGTGCTAATATTAAGATAAATATACATATTACAACTATGATTTCATTAGTTATCTGCCCTATATAAAATATATTAATAGTACCTATAATTACTAATGTAGAGATAATACATGAACTGATAAAAATTAAAATTGAAATAATGGATATATATTTTCTAAGGGTCCACTTATACTTTATTTTTCTACTCTCCATTTTACTTTCTTCCTTAATTATCATTATATCTTAGCTTTATACCCTAAACCTCTCACTGTTATTATTTCAAAATCATTACAATTTTCAAACTTTCTACGTAATTTTTTTATATGAGAATCTATTGTTCTATCATCTATTTCTGTATCCATACCCCATATTTCATCCATTAATTCCATTCTAGTAAATATTTTATTTGGGCTGCTTAAAAGCTTAAATATTAAATAAAACTCTTTAGGTGGCATATTATACTCTTCTCCATCATAGATTATTGTCAATGAATCGTAATCTAAAATAGTGTTACCTAGTATTAATCGTCTTTCGTTGGCAATTTTTGCTCTTCTTAAAAGTGCATTTACCCTTAAAATCATTTCTCTCATATTTATTGGTTTTATCATATAGTCATCTGTACCTGCTACAAATCCCTTTTCCATATCTTCAATTTGATTTTTAGCAGTAATCATTAAGATAGGCATGGTATAGTTAGCACTTCTTAAAGTCTTTGTTAATTCATATCCATCTATTTCTGGCATCATAACATCACTTATTATCAAGTCTATATGTTCATGCTCAAGTACTTCTAGTGCTTCTTCTCCATTAAAAGCACTAAAAACATTATAGGTTTCCATTTTTAACTTAGCACTCATCATTTTATTTAAATTTTCATTATCTTCAACAACTAAAATAGAAAACATTATTACTCACCTTCTTTAATTACTTTTTCCTCAAATACTATTAGTGAAATTATAATTTAAAAAGTAAATGGATGCAAATATATATGTTTGCATCCACTTACTATATTTTCTTTATTTTAATTTTTATTAACTAACTTGCTCTACTCTTTCCTTGTAGACTATTTTTTTCTACATCTAAAACAACATCTGCAATATTCATTGTTGATTTTCTATGAGATACAATGATTATTGTCTTATTTTCTTTACTTTCCATAAGAGATTTTAATATTATTCCTTCATTTAAACTATCAAGATTACTTGTTGGTTCATCTAAAAGAATCATTGGAGCATCATGTAAGAAAGCTCTTGCTATTCCTATTCTTTGCTTTTCTCCACCTGATAAGTTTCCACCTAATTCACCAACTTTTGAATCATATCCCTTTGGAAGACTCATAATAAAATCATGAATTGATGCTTTTTTAGCTGCTGCTATTATTTCTTCCATAGTAGCATTTTCTTTAGCTATCCCAATATTATTGGCAATGGTATCATTAAATAAATAGGTATCTTGTGTTACAAATGACTGCATTTTTCTTAAATCAGATGTATTTATTTCATTAATATTTTTACCACCAATAGTAATTGCACCATTATTTACTTCCCAGAATCTCATAAGAAGCTTTAATAAAGTAGATTTACCACAACCACTTTTTCCATATATACCAATTATGGTATTTTTCTTTATCTCCATATTAAAATCTTCTAAAATAACTTCATCGTCATAAGCAAACGAAACATTTTCTAACTTCATATCTGCAAACTCAACAGTTTCTTTTCCACTTACTTCTTCCACAGCTGGCTCTTCTTCTAAAAGGTCAAGCACTCTGTTTCCTGCAGCAATTGTATGGAATAAGTTATTAGATAAGTTACTTATAGCAACTACTGGTCCAAATGAACTCATTAAAGCAATTAATGGAATTATTACTTGTGTAAAATCTACTTGTCCTTTATTGTAAAGAATACATCCTGCAAATAACATAACCATACTGCATAATAGTATTGCTGTATCAGTAACTGCTCTATTGCTACCTTCTTGCTTTAATAAAAACTTTTGCTTTGTTTCAAGTTCATCAGTTCTTCTATTTATTTCATCTAAACGCTCTTTACCAACACCATATTGAATAATATCGTTTATTCCTCTTATACTACTTAAGAAATAAGAATTTAGATCTCCCAGTTCATCTCTATATTGCTGTCCTGTTTCATCTCCTTGGTTTGAAGACCATACAGGAATAATTACTCCAACAATAAAATATGCTACTAAAGCAATAGCTCCTAAAAATATATTATAACTTCCTATAAATATAGTCATAATAACTGAAGTTATAAAAGCTATAATAATTGGAGATATTGTATGGGCATAAAATACCTCTAATAATTCTGTATCTGTTGTAATTATAGAAATTAAATTTCCTTTATCTTTACCTTCTAATTTTGCTGGTGCTAGTTTGCGAAGTTTAATAAAAACTTTATGACGTATAAGTGCCAACAATTTAAAAGCAATATAATGATTTGAACCTTGCTCTGCATATCTTAAAATGCCTCTAAGTACTGCACATATAACTATACCAATAATTACTTGCTTTAATGAAAGTGCTGTTGCAAATCCTAAAATATTTAATAATCCTACTCCACCAAGAACTATGATAAATATAGCTGTAAGAAAACCTATAACTCCCATAGTTATAGCTGCGATCATTACATGTACTAGAGGAAGCACAAGGCCTATTAGCTTGTACATAACTTTTAAACCATTTCTATTCATTTACTGCTCCTCCTTTTCCATACTGTTCTAATTGTTTTTGTCTATTGTATAAACTAGCATATTCACCATTATTATTAATAAGTTCATTATGCGTACCTGCTTCAGCTACTTTTCCATCTTTCATTGCATAAATACAATCTGACTTAACAACATTTTGAAGGCGGTGAGAAATTAAAATTACTGTTTTTGTTTCTGCTAGTTTATTAATTACTGCCATTATTTCATTTTCACTTTCTGCATCTATATTAGATGTAGCTTCATCGAAAATATATACTGGAGTATCATGAAGAATTGCTCTTGCCAAGTTTAATCTTTGTTTTTGTCCACCTGAAAGGTTAGAGCCTTGTTCTAAAAGTTGAGTATTAAGACCATCTTGCTCATTCATAAATTCAAGAAGATTAACTTTACGTAACGCTTCCTCCATTTGTTCTTTAGTTGCATCATTTTTACCCATACGAAGATTTTCTTCCACTGTTCCTTTAAAAATATTTGGATTATGAGTAACTAATGTTATATTTTTCATGATACTTTCTTCTTTAATATTAGAAAGCTCTTTTTCACCTATATGTATATTGCCACTATAGCCTTTATTTCTTCCCATTATAATATTAGTAATAGTACTTTTACCACAACCTGATTCACCAACTATAGATACAAATCCTTTTTCACTAATATCTAAATCAACACCATTTAAAATACTTCTTTCTTCATCATAAGCAAAGCCTACATTTTTAAATGATATTGCTAAGTTATTTTCATCAATTACTTCTGTCTTTTCTTCACCTTCATCAAGGTCTAATATTTTAAATATTTTCTTACTTGCTGCCATACCATTCATAGCTATATGGAAGAATGATCCTAATAATCTAAGAGGTATAAAAAATTCACTAGACAACATTATTATTGCAAATAATCCCCCAATTGTAAGATTACCCTTAGAAAACTCCAACAACGCAACAATTATTCCTAATCCTGCTCCTCCATAAGCAACTAAATCCATCACACTTATAGAGTTTAATTGCATTATAAGTACTCTCATAGTAATTTTTCTAAACTGCTCTGCATCTTTGTCCATTTCTACAGTTCTTCTAGCATCTGCTTCATAAATCTTTAAAGTAGTTAATCCTTGTAAATTTTCTAAGAAGCTGTCTCCTAAACCTGTATATATTCCCCAATATTTTGCTAGTAACTTTTTAGCAAACTTTTGTACTGCCACTATTGATATTGGAATAAGTGGTACACATACTAAAAGAACAGCTGAAGCCTTGATATTAACAAATGCTAAAATAATAAATAACGTAACAGGTGCAGCTAAACTGTAAAATAATTGTGCTAAATATTTACCAAAGTAAATTTCCAGCTGCTCTACTCCTTCTCCTGAAACTTGTACTATTTCAGCTGTAGGTATCTTATCCTCATATGAAGAACCTAACCTTAATAACTTATTATAAATATTTTCTCTTAATGTCTTCTTCACATCTGCTGCTGCATAGAAACTTGCATTACTTGATTTCTTATAACAAAATGATCTTATTATTACTACAAGCAAATCAATTACAACTGCTATAATTACCATATTGGTATTTATACTGTCATTTAACAAGTTTTCTAGTAAATATGCAAAAGAGAAAATAAATACTACATTGCATAAAAGTGCAATCCAATTCCAGATTACCATTTGAGCAACATACTTTTTAGAATCTTTAAGCAAATTCATTAATCGTTTGTTAATCATTGTATCCCTCTTTCCTTTAAAGTTATTTTCAAAGAAATGGTAAATTTTCAATGTTCCCATTTCTAAAAATTATCTTTATCTTTTCTAACACTTTATTACTTATACAATTATAAAGAATAAATATGACTTGAATATGACCATCATTCTCAATTAGATATTTTTTATAAATTAAATTTAATAAAAAACACAGCTATCTTTTAAAGAAAACTGTGTTTTTAGCTTATTTGCTATAAATATTTATCCATGTTACTAATCTATTATTAGGTGATTTATCATTTTATTTATAGCACTTTTATTATTTACTCCTTAAAAATATTCAAAGTTTATTCCTTAATTATCAATTACCTTTATGTAGTTTCATTAAAAAAACTGATATTTCCCTATACTCATTAACCATATGATTTAAGGTTTCAATAATATCTCTATTAGCATCAGAAGCTTCTATTTTTCCTATTACCTTATCACCTTGCTTTACTCCCATATCCATTGCCTTAACTGCATTTTCTAAAACCTCTTCATCATCAGTTATAAGTGCATCTTTTAATTTGCTAAAAAGACTGCCAATCTCTTGTCCTATATCTAATGATTCATCAACTTCTCCACCTAATTTATTTATTTGTGAAACTACTATTTCCTTTTGAGATGCAAAGGTAGAAAGTATCTTTTTAAATTCATTTTTTAAATCCTGATTTTCTAGCTTTTCTTCATAAGATTTAAAAGTATCAGATCCCATATTAATTCCCACTAAAAAATCGTTTAATAATTTAATAAGTTCACTATTATCCATTACATTCACCTCTTGATAGTAATTTTTCAAATTTTTAAATTATTTATTCATTTTTTTAATTTTATTATTAAAAAAGTGTTATAAAAGTAAAGTTTATTACTTCTATAACACTTTTGTTTTAAATTATACTTTTATTCATTTACAATTTCTTCTGTTATTTGTGATTTTTCTTTTATAGCACTAATGATTAATCCAAGAACTATACCTAATATTGCTGGAACTAACCAACCTAAACCTTCAGTATAAAGAGGTAAATTACCAAATATTTTATCACCTAATTCTATACCAAAACCTTTTAATCCATAAATTACACTTACTACTCCTGTAAATAAAATCGTTAATGAATACACTATTCTGCTACCTTTTATAAATTTATCAACCATAGCTAAAACAATTAGCATAATAGCTATTGGATAAATCATATCTAAAACAGGAACTGAAATAGATAAAATCTTTGTTAATCCCATATTAGCAAGAATCATACTTGAAAGAGCTAAAATTCTTACCCATCCTTTATAACTTATTTTATCAGATAAGCTTGCAAAATATTGACTACAAGAACTAATTAACCCTACACTTGTTGTTAAACATGCAAGAGTAAATATTACTGCTAGTAATACTGCACCTGGTTTACCAAATAAGTAAGTAGTAACATTTGTTAATGTAACTGCTCCATTTGCTGTTTCACCAAATCTTCCTCCACTAGTTGCTCCTAAATGTGCAAGGGCTGCATAAATTAACACAAGTAAACCACCAGCAATAAATCCAGCTTTTATTGATGTTGATACTACAGCTTTTTCTTCTTTAACACCTTTTGTTTTAATAGCAAGTGCAATAACAATTCCAAAGTTTAATGCTGCTATAGTGTCCATTGTTAAGTATCCTTCTAAGAAACCTGTAACAAATGGTGAATTTACATATGCACCTGTTGCTTCACCATATGAACCTAATGGCTTAAAGAATGCTCCTATAACAATTACAAATATTAAAGTTAATAATGTTGGTGTTAATACTTTTCCCATACGATCAACTAACTTAGTTGGCGATAATGAAAGCCAATATGCCACTGAAAAGAATACTAAAGTAAATAATAAACGAGCTATGGTTTCTGACATATGACTTGGTAAATATGGAGATACCACCATTTCAAATGGTAAACTTCCTGCTCTTGGAATTCCTAAGCAAGGTCCAATAGATAAATAAATAAGTACTGTAAATACAGACGCAAAAAGAGGATTTACTCTTCTAGCTAATTTTTCTAAACCTCCACTTTTAGCTACAGCAATAACCCCTAATATTGGAAATCCTACTGCTGTAATTAAAAATGCCCCTAATGCAATCCATACTTTATCTCCTGCTGATTGTCCTAAAAATGGTGGAAATATTAGATTTCCTGCTCCAAAAAACAGTGAGAAGAGCATTAGTCCTAAAAATAATAGATCCTTTCTTGATAATTTTTTCATATTGTTTTCCCCAGATCGGAAGAGCGTCGT
>OGIQ01000494.1_pt1 | contig 12558 bp, 6 predicted proteins | sample 1571811 | NCBI WGS metagenome assembly OGIQ01 (sample SAMEA2582103, study PRJEB24529) | metagenome | biome: Human gut stool | place: China | collected 2011
ATAAGGGGTATATTAAACGTTTAGCCCAAGACGAGTTCCGTTCACAAAAACGTGGTGGTCGCGGTGTCCAAGGGACTGGTGTTAACGATGATGACTTTGTTCGTGATATTGTCTCAACAAGCACTCATGATCACCTTTACTTCATGACTAATAAGGGTCGTGTATACCGTCTTAAGGGGTATGAAATCCCAGAATACGGTCGCACAGCCAAAGGCTTACCTATTGTCAATCTCTTGAAGTTGGACGAAGGTGAGACCATTCAAACAGTCATTAATGCCAAGAGTGATGAAGCTTCTGAAAATAATCACCTTGTTTTTGTAACTCGCCAAGGTCTAGTTAAACGTACAAAAGAAGCGGAATTTAAGAACATTCGTCAAAATGGGTTGATTGCCTTGAAGCTTAAAGAAGGTGACGAGCTAATCAATGTCTTCTTGACTACTGGTAATGAAGAAATTGTCATTGGTACTAAATTTGGTTATAGTGTGCGTTTCAAAGAGGATACTATTCGCAGTATGAGTCGTATGGCTGCTGGTGTTAAAGGGGTAACCCTTCGTGATGGTGACCAAGTCGTTGGTGCAGCAGCTATTACTGAAGACCAAGAAGTCTTGATTATCACCGAAAAAGGTTACGGAAAGCGTACCTCAGCTACTGAATACCCAACTAAGGGTCGTGGTGGTAAAGGTATTAAGACAGCTAATATCACTGATAAAAATGGTAACCTAGCAGGTATTGTAACAGTTTCTGGTGATGAGGATATTATGGTCATAACTGATACGGGTGTTATTATCCGTACCGCAGTTGCTAATATCTCGCAAACTGGTCGTGCAACTCAAGGGGTTAAGGTCATGCGTTTAGATGATACTGCTCGTATTGTCACCTTTGCTTTGGTTGAACCTGAAGAAGTTGATCAAGTTACTGAAGACCAAGAAAGTGGTGATAACTAATGAGAAAAGATAACAAAAATCAGACGCCTAAAAAGCATCGTAAGTGGCTTGAGGTCCTTCGTTGGATCTTGATTGTTGTTCTCTTGGTTGTTGGTTTAGCTTTAATTTTCAATAAATCGATTCGAAACACTGTAATTGCTTGGAATACTAATAAATATCAAGTAAGTAAGGTTTCTAAAAAGACTATTGAGAAAAACAAGGAATCTAAGACGAGCTTTGACTTTGATACCGTTAAATCAATTAGCACTGAGTCTGTCTTGCAGGCACAAATGAATGCTCAAGAACTTCCAGTAGTTGGTGGAATCGCTATCCCTGAGGTTGGTATTAATCTCCCTATTTTCAAAGGACTTGGTAATACAGAGCTTACCTACGGTGCTGGAACTATGAAGGAAAATCAAGTCATGGGTGGGAAAAACAACTATTCACTAGCTAGTCACCACGTCTTTGGTATTGCTGGTGCATCTGACATGCTATTTTCACCACTAGATAAGGCTAAGGAAGGCATGAAGATTTATCTTACGGATAAAAATAAGGTCTATACTTATGTTATTAGTGAGGTGAAGGTTGTCCAACCAACTGAAGTAGCAGTAGTTGATGATACACCTGGCAAGTCTGAAATTACCCTTGTAACATGTACGGATGCTGAAGCAACTCAGCGTACAATCGTCAAAGGTGAATTGAAATCACAGGTAGATTTTGATAAGGCAAGTTCAGATATTATTGAAGCCTTCAATAAGTCATACAATCAATTTCAAAGTTAAGAAAAGGCCATAAGGCCTTTTTCTATGGAGGGAAAAAATGTTTTTGAAAACAATACATCATGTCGCTATCATTGTTTCTGATTATGATTCATCTCGAGATTTTTATGTTAATAAACTAGGTTTTGAAATTATACGTGAAAATTATCGTCCGGAACGTCATGATTATAAATTAGATCTACGTTGTGGTGATATAGAACTGGAAATCTTTGGAAATAAGACTAGTGATCTAGCCTATGTGGAGCCACCAAAACGTCTGTCTTATCCTGAAGCATGTGGATTACGTCATTTAGCTTTTAAAGTGGCTAATATTGAAGAGGTTGTCAAGAGTTTAGAAGAAAAGGGTATTTCCTGCCAACCTATTCGTAAGGACACTTTTACCGGTGAAAAGATGACTTTCTTTGCTGATCCGGATGGTCTTCCCTTGGAGTTGCATGAGTAGTTTTTTTGACCTTAATTTTTTAAGTCATGGTATAATAAATTCACGGTTGGTCTCATACCAGTCGTCCTTCAGGAGATTATGGAATAATATTCTATTTTCGAAAGGAAACACACATGAAATTGAAAAAACTTCTTGTTACTGGGATGGCTTTATTGGCTTCAGTAACAGCCTTCACTTCGGTTGCGCAAGCAGCAACCTCATCGCAAGTCCAAAAGGTTATTGATGAATCTTATGTTCAACCAGACTATGTGATGGGTTACTCATTATCGGAAGAGCAACGTAATGAAACCTTGAATTCGTTAGGGTATGATAGTAGTAAGGATACTAATGTTAAGACACTTACGACATCTGCTTATGCGAATATCATGAATGTTGCAGATGATTCTAGTCTTCAGTTATATTCTTCAGTTAAGATTGCTAAACTAGGTGCTAAGGAAACATTGAGTGTAGAAATTGTGACACCACAAAATATCACTAAAATCACTCCAGATATGTACCGTAATGCTGCAACGACACTTGGTATTGAACATGCTAAGATTACAGTAGCAGCACCTATTCCAGTTACTGGAGAAAGTGCCTTGGCTGGTATTTATTATTCTCTAGAGCAGAATGGAGCTAAAGTTTCAGATGAAAGCAAAGAGCTTGCTAAGGAGGAGCTTAAAACCCTTTCCCAAATCAATGAGGAAAATTCAGGTAAGAGTAACTATGATGCGGATAAGCTTAATGTAGCTATGACTGATATTAAGTCAGCAGTTGCTAATAAGGGGGATAAGTTGACCGAAGACCAAGCTAAAACGATTGTTCAGCAAACGATCAATAATTACAACTTGAATCTTTCTGATACACAAATCAATCTTTTAGTGAACTTTGCTTTAAATTTATCTAAGTCATCAATCATTGATAGTGCTAGCTTCAAGTCAAGTCTGAGTTCACTTAAAGATTCTATCGTTTCGAAAGCTGGTAATACCTTCTCTGGCATCAATCTAAACTTTAATGCCAACAAAGCAGTTGAGAATAGCAAAAATATTTTCTCAAAAATCTGGCAAGCTATTGTAGATTTCTTTACTGGTCTTTCTAAATAGTGAAAGAGCTGTCCATTTGGATGGCTTTTCCTATTTTTTAGCTCTTTGTCAATTGTAGTGGGTGACGAAAAGTTAATATCTAGATAGGGGCATAATAACTCAAAAGCTTGTCTAGAATTTCTTTATTCGTCCAGTGTCTGCGAAAAGTAGGACGATAAAATTGCTTAGCGCTGAGTTTACAACAATCTTGTTGAATGAGCTTTCAATAACGTTTGATTGTCTTGTATCCATGAGGTTCTCGCTCAAATTGATTTATGATTTGAACAAGCATATGACTCATAACACGGCTAAGATCTAAGGTGTTGGAGTAAAACTGTTCACTGAACTGTTTCAGCATGAGTTTAGAAATATAATAACGAAGGGTGAAAGCAATCAAGTACAATTTTAGCATATGGAAAAAGCTGTTTAGCCAAGTCATAGTAAGAGCTAAACATATCCATAGTAATAATTTTCACTTGACATCGGACTACTCTATCATATTTAAGAAAGTGATTTCGAATGATCTCTGGAAGACGAGAAAAATCATGCTTAAAACGGAAGTCATTGAGCTTACGAATGACAAATGACAGTTGACGTTGAAATGGAAAGCAGATGTGCAATATCGGTCATAGAAGTCTTTTCAATTAACTTTCGAGCAATATTTTGATTGATGATACGAGGAATTTGGTGATTTTTCTTGACGAAAGATGTCTCAGCGACCACCATTTTCGAACAATAGTAGCACTTAAAACGATGCTTTTTCAGCAGAATTCTAGTAGGCATACCAGTCATTTCAAGGTAAGGAATCTTAGACGGCTTTTGAAAATCCTATTTCTTCATTTGGCTTTCGCAATCAGGACAAGATGGGGCATTATAGTCCAGTTAAGCGATGATCTTCTTGTGTGTATCCTTATTGATGATGTCTAGAATCTGGATATTAGAGTCTTAAATATCGAGTGGTTTTGTGATAAAGTGTAATTGTGTCATATGATTCATTTCTAATGAGTTGTTCTGTCGCTTCTCATTATAGATCTTATGGGGCTTTTAGGCTCCATAAGATCTATAGAGATTTATCCACTACAAAAGTTACAGGAATTGGTTTTTGTTAAGGAAGTATATAAATCAGATAAGAGAAAAAGTCAGCACATCATGCTGACTTTTTTCTAGCTTATAAAGTATTGGATAAATGGATCTCATTTGATAAAGTATTAAGATGATTGACCAAATCCATGATTGACAGATGGTTTTGGCAAATAAACTTCTTGGTGATATCTGGAATATAGAAATTAGACACGATGACATCGTAATCTGTCTGATTTAAAATCTCAGGACTTGTTTCTAATTCATCCCAAATATCGAAGGTGAAGCGGTTATTACAGTAATAGGAGAGCATATCAACAAAGGTAAGGGATATAGCATGGTCAAAGTTACTGATAATCAAAACCTTGATAGCTGGTCGATTTTCTAACAACTGAGTAGAGAGGTGTTCAGCATGAGTTAAGATGGTGTACATCAAGTGTTCCAACTGTTCAGGATGGTCATGCTGTCCAATTGCTTGACGGTATTGAGCCAGTTCTTGACGCGCACTTCCCATAAAGTCTGGGAAGTAAACTTCGAATTTTTGAATCGTCAATGCTTTTTGTTCAAATAAGATTGGGGTAGAAAAAATTTCCTGTCTTTCAAATAAAGCAGTGTTGTGCAAATGCCAAATCAGCTCATCGTGGTTGGTAAAAGTAATCTTATATTGTTTTGATAGGCGTTCTAATATTTGACTAAGTAATTGGTAAGAGTATCTTGCTTCACTGTTCTCTTCTAAAGAGTTGAAGAATTCTTGAGGATCTAAGAAAAGATTGTTTTGAATAAAGGATATAAAAATTTGGGCAATGATATCTGGAGTGATTTCCAGCCCCAATTTCTCAGAGAAATGGACAAGTATCTCCTCAAAGTTTGGAATACTTTCCAAAATAGGATAGTATTCATCATAGAAATGATTTGGTAAGTCGATAAAATGACCATTTTTGATGCGGTAAATACTGATAGCTATCATCAGTTTGTACATTCTATAAATTGAAAATCGCATTGGATAATTCGTAATTTTATAGAAGAAGTCAATAAACTCTGTTAAATCTTCCTCAGGAAGGTCAGGAAAAGGCCAATCAAGGAAATAATAGCGCTCAGAAAAATATTGGGCAAAAAAATAGCGAATATCAATCTCATTCCCACGTATCTCGGATGGAGTAAAAGATAATTCTATTTGAAACTGAGATGATAGAGTTTTTGTAATATTTCGACCTAATCGATAGAGATTAGCATTACTAGAATGAAGATTTTCTATTGTTCGATAAATAGGTAGGCCCTCATTGAAAAATAGATACTCTAGTAATCGAAAAGATTGAGAATGAGCTAGAAAATACTGATAAACATCTTCAAAACTAGTATTAACTTCTAAATCTATCATAATTCCATTAATGGAAGATTGGATATCTATAGTTGGAAAGGCAGCACGCAATTCATTTAAATCACTTTTTAAGATTCGCTCAGTACATCCTAACTTGTCGGAAAGTTCATGTAATTTCAACCAATCACGATGTTGGATTAGGGTTTCCATTAAACGTAATTGTCGCTGATCTTTCGTAGATAAAAGGTTACGCATGTAGATAATTTCCTCCTCGGTTGATTATATCACATTCTTGTCTAAAAAGTACAATAAAATTAGAATCAGAAAATCGTCGTTCGTAGTCAGAGAATTTAGAATAATATAAGTGACTCTTAGGTGCAAAAACATAATATATCGATTATTTAGAAAATATTGATTTATATATCAGATGGTTGTAGATTAGAAATTGTAGAATATTATTTAGGAGTTCAAAATGAAACATTCACATAAGAAATCATTTGACTGGTATAGCATGCATCAACGATATTCTATTCGTAAGTATCACTTTGGTGCGGCTAGTGTCTTGCTCGGGACAGCCTTAGTCTTGGGAACTGCTGCTAATGCGCAAGCAGTACAAGCGGAGGAACAAAATCCAGAAGTAACTAACATTGTTACTGTTGATAAGGTAGAAGAAGCTACGAAACCAGTAGAAGTCTCTACCCCTAAAAAAGAAACAACCTATGCAGCTCCAACTGTTGCTCATCCAGTAGAAACGACTCCAGCTAAAACTGAAGAAGCTACGAAACTAGCAGAAGTCTCTACCCCTAAAAAAGAAACAACTTACACAGCTCCAACTGTTGCTCATCCAGTAGAAACGACTCCAGTTAAAACTGAAGAAGCTACTAAACCAGCAGAAAAAGTTGAAGAAGCAAAAGATAAATCAGCTAATATTGGTCTAGAGTTTCGTTCTAACTCTGATAAAGGAACTGTATCAGAAACGCCTGTAGGGAAGAAAGCTGATGTAGTTGAAGCGAAAGAAGAGTCTAAGCCAGATGCAACAACGTCTGATCGCTCAGCTGTTGATAGTGCTGTTTTGCCAACTAGCACAACTGCTAAAGTAGAAGCGACTAATGAAATCTTGAAACCAGGTTTGAGCCTTTCTGATGCTCGCCAAAATCCAGCTATCCGTAAGGAAGACTTGGATAAGGGGCACAGTGGCTTTAGAGCAGCTAGCAATCCAGCCAACCCAATTGTATCAGGTTCTGGAAATACAGTTGCATTTTCAGATATCAGCCAAGCTGGTCGTAGTTATAGTTTCCGTGGCTACGGGAACTCACGTGGTGGTAATTCAATTCATTACGATGTAACAACAGTACGTCAAGGGAATAAATTGAATTTCACAATCGACTATTCTGGTCCGGGTGAATTTGTTAATAATAACTTTATCTTGGATAAAGGGGATGGATTTGGAAATCCTTCCAATGCGACAATCACAACTCCAAGATTAAGAGAGCAATCAAAACCTGTTAGTCAGGGTGCCAACTACGTAGCTCACTCAGCATACAGTATGACCTCTGCTACTTCAACGAGTGAGAAACAAACTATCAGATTTAGTTTGCCAATCACTAATCCAAATGGTGACTTGTCTGTTCGTTTGAAACCTGTTACTTTTAACGTAAACCAAGGTGGAGGTAGTGCAGCAACAAGTAATGACCCGTATAGTAACTCTAACTATTACTTCAGAGAAAAACCACTCCTCTTGGATGCAAATCCAAATGGTGGTACTAATAACAAGACCGAAACAGAAGAAATTGACTTCCAAACTGTTTATCTTCCAACTAGTAAGTTACCAGAAGGTCAAACTAAATTAGTTCGTGAAGGTGAAAAAGGACAACGTCAAATTACCTATAAAGTTCATCGATTTGGTAATGAAACAATCCTAGGATTGCCAATTAGTAATAGAGTTACTAAAGAAGCTAAACCACGTATTGTTCAAATTGGTGTGGCTAAAGAGTTAATCGATACAGTAAAACCACGTGTTGATCAAAATAAAGTCGGTGATACAAATAACCTCACTTTCTATCTTGATAACGATGGCAACGGTGTTTATACTGAAGGTATAGACGAACTTGTTCAAAAAATTGCTATTAAAGATGGAGCTAAAGGTGAAAAAGGGGACCAAGGCGAACGCGGTCTAACTGGAGCCAAAGGTGAAAAAGGAGACCAAGGTGAACGCGGTCTAACTGGAGCTAAAGGTGAAAAAGGAGACCGAGGCGAACGCGGTCTAACTGGAGCTAAAGGTGAAAAAGGGGACCGAGGCGAACGCGGTCTAACTGGAGCTAAAGGTGAAAAAGGAGACCAAGGTGAACGCGGTCTAACTGGAGCCAAAGGTGAAAAAGGAGACCGAGGCGAACGCGGATTAACTGGAGCACCAGGAGCGAAAGGCGAAAAAGGAGACCGAGGAGAACGTGGATTAACTGGAGCACCAGGAGCAAAAGGTGAAAAAGGAGACCGAGGAGAACGCGGACTAACTGGAGAAGCAGGACGTGATGGAGTTACTCCAACAGTTACTGTTAAAGATAATAAAGCTGATGGTACACACACGATCACTATTAATGATGGTAGAGGAAATGTGACTAATACTGTTGTAAGAGATGGATTTGATGGAAAATCTCCATTAGTTGCAACAAATAGAAATGAAGAAGCTAAAACAACAACAGTTATTTTCTATTATGATGAAAATGGTAATAATGAGTTAGATAATTCAGATAAAAAATTAAAAGAAGTTGTGATTGCAGATGGTGCAAAAGGTGAGAAAGGTGACAAGGGAGCTACTCCTAAAGTTACAACTGCTCGTGGAGCAGATGGTCGTAGTACTGACATTACATTTACAGTTCCTGGTGAAGAGCCTGTTGTAGCTAACATAAAAGATGGTAAAGATGGACGTACACCAACTATTGACTTAAATGCATTAGCAGAAGCAGCAGTAAGAATTAATAATCAAAGAAGTGGAAGAGTAAGAAGAGCATTAGCAGACGACGCATCTACAGCACCAGCATCACAACCAGTAGATGGTACTCGTATTACAGCATACTATGATAATAATGGTAACGGTAAATACGATCCAGGTGTGGATGAATTAATTGGTACAAGTGATATCTTGAATGGTACAAATGGACGTAATGGTGCAGATGGAGCTTCTGGAGCAGACGGACGTAACGGTGCAGAACTATTAAGTGGAACTAAAGCTCCAGAAGCCAAAGATGGAAAAGATGGCGACACTTATATCGATGCAACTACAGGTGATGTTTATAAGAAAGAAAACGGAACTTGGGATAAGATTGGTAACATTCGTGGACCTCAAGGTCTAAAAGGTGAAGACGGAGTTGCAGGACCACAAGGACCACAAGGACCTAAAGGGGACAAAGGTGCTCAAGGTCTTCAAGGTGAACGTGGTCAAGACGGAGCTCAAGGTTTACCAGGTCGTGATGGACGTGATGGCGCAGCAGGTCGTGACGGACGAGATGGCCGCGATGGAAAAGACGTATTGAACGGCAAAGTTGATCCAACAACAGAAGGAAAAGACGGCGATAAATACGTTAACACAGAAACAGGCGACGTCTTCGTTAAGAATAATGGCAATTGGGAAAAAGAAGGTAACATCAAGGGACCTAAAGGGGACAAAGGTGAACGTGGAGAAGATGGTAAGACTCCAGAAGTAACTGTAACTCCAGGTAAAGATGGTCATAGTACTGACATTACATTCACTGTTCCAGGAAAAGATCCAGTTACAGTAAATGTTAAGGACGGAGAAAATGGTCTGAACGGTAAAACTCCAAAAGTTGATTTGCTTCGTGTCGAAGGACAAAACGGAAATCCATCTCATACAATTGTGACATTCTATACTGATGAAAACAATGATGGTAAGTACACTCCAGGAACTGATGAACTTCTAGGTTCTGAAATGATTAAAGATGGTGCTAAAGGTGCGGACGGACGTGATGGTAAATCATTGCTTACTGTCAAAGATGGTAAAGAAACTAAAGTTTACCAAGAAGATCCAGCACATCTAGGTCAACCATTGAACCCTGAAAAACCTCTTGCAGTTATTAAAGATGGAGTGGACGGAGTCTCTCCAACAGTAACAGCTGTTCGTAAGGATGAAGAAGGTCATAAAGGTGTAGAAATCACGGTGGATAACCATGATGGTTCACAACCAACTACAGTCTTTGTTCATGATGGTGAAAAAGGAGAAACTGGTGCAACAGGTCAAGATGGACAAACTCCTACAATTACTACTCAACGTGGTCAAGATGGTCAAAGCACTGTTGTCACTATCACAACACCAGGAAAAGATCCAGTAACCTTTACAGTGAAAGATGGTAAGAATGGGAAAGATGGACGTACACCGCATATTGACTTAAATGCATTAGTGGATGCAGTAAGAAGAGGTGCTGGATTAGCTGTTAATCCACAACCTTCTGGAACATCAAGAAGTGCAAGAAGAGCGAGAAGTGTAGGGGATAATCCAGATGAGGTAACTGCATCAGCTCAACCAGTAGCTACAGACTCAACAGGTTCACAACCAGCAGCTACACAACCAGCGACTACCGATTCAACAGATTCACAACCAGTAGATGGTACTCGTATTACAGCATACTATGATAACAATGGTAACGGTAAATATGATCCGGGAGTTGATGAATTAATTGGTACAAGCGATATCTTGAATGGTACCAATGGACGTAATGGTACAAATGGAGCTTCCGGACATGATGGACGTGACGGACGTAATGGCGCTGAATTACTAAGTGGAGTTACTGCACCAACTGCTAAAGATGGTAAAGACGGTGATACTTATATTGACGCCAATACAGGTGATGTTTACAAGAAAGAAAATGGTTCTTGGAACAAGATTGGCAACATCCGTGGACCTCAAGGAGTAGCCGGTGAAAAAGGCGACAAAGGTGAAAACGGAGCTAATGGAGCAGACGGTAAATCACCAGTTGTAAATGTAACGGACAATGGAGATGGAACACACTCTATTACTGTTAGAAACCCTGATGGTTCTGAATCAACAACTAAAGTTAAAGATGGTAAAGACGGTAAAACTGCCAATATCACTACAACAGAAAACCCAGATGGAAGTCACACTGTAACAATCACTAACCCAGATGGAACTAAGAATGAATTCGTTGTGAAAAATGGACGTGATGGTGTTGACGGACGTACTCCAACCGCATCTGTTCGTGACAATGGGGACGGAAGTCATACAATCGTTATTACAAATCCAGAAGGTGTGACAACTGAAACCACAGTACGTGATGGAAAATCACCAAAAGTGACTATAACTGACGAACAAAATGGAACTCATAAGATTTCAGTTCTAAATGGTGACGGCACAACCACTGAAACAATCATTAAAGATGGTAAATCACCAGTAGCGACTGTTACTGACAACCATGATGGTACTTACACTATTCGTGTAGAAAATGGAAACGGAACTGTTTCTGAAACAACAGTACGTGATGGTAAATCTCCAACTGCTAAAGTAGTTGACAATGGAGATGGAACTCACACAGTTACAATCGTTAACTCTGATGGAACTACTACAACTACAACAGTACGTGATGGAAAATCACCGAAACTTGAAGTGATTGATAACAACAATGGTTCACACACTATTAAAGTTACAGGAGCAGATGGTAAAGAAACTAATACTACAATCTTTGATGGTAAATCACCAAAAGCTAATATCGTTGATAATGGAGATGGAACTCACACATTAACAATCGTAGATTCTGATGGTCGTGAATATAAATCTATTATTAAAGACGGTAAAGATGGCGTTTCACCAACTGTAACAGTTAAAAACAATAATGATGGAACTCATACAGTTACAATCATAAATCCAGACGGAAGTAAAACTGATATGGTTATCAAAGACGGAAAAGATGGAAAATCACCAAAAGTTTCTGTTGAAGATAATGGAGATGGTAGTCATACAATCACAATCATCAATTCTGACGGAACTGTGACAAAAACAGTTGTTAAAGACGGAAAAGATGGTCGTGATGGTCGCGACGGCAAAGACGGAAAAGATGGTAAATGTGGATGCCAAGACAAACCAGTAACACCATCAAATGACAAACCAGTTCCTCCAACGCCAAATGTGCCAGAAGGACCAACATTTGCAATGCCAGAACCACCAGTTCATGAATTGCCAGAATTCAACGGTGGTGTGCCAGGAATACCAGAAGTTCATGAATTGCCAGAGTTTAACGGTGGAGTACCAGGTATGCCTGAAGTTACTGAAGTACCAGAATTAGATATTCCAACAGTACCAGTACAACCAACACCAAATGTACCGACGCCAGAAGTGCCAGTACAACCAACTCCAGTTGTTCCGACACCAGAAGTACCGGTCCAACCAGTACCAGTGGTTCCAGAACAACCTGTAGTGCCAACATCGGCTCAACCAGCAAGTCCAGTAAATGCTAACCCAGAAGTACCAACTACAGTTAAAGAAAACCATGGGGACAAATTACCTGAAACTGGAAGTCAATCTGATTATATCTTTGTTCTTCTAGGTAGCGGTATTCTATTGAGCCTATATGTAGGTCGAAGAAAAGAAGATTAATCATCTAAAAGCAGTCACTAATTTCTCAAAAGAAGATGATGAGTGATAGATCTCGAATGAAAGAATATTCTTAGAACGATTTTCATATGATGGAAAAAACTGCAAAAAAACCTTGAGCGTTACCGCTCAAGGTTTTGGCTCTTTGTCCACTGTAGTGGGTGACGAAAAGCTAACATCTAGAGAGGACCAGATAGGTCTTCTCTTTTTGTATATTCAGAGTGATGAAAACACGCTTCCTAAAGTTGATAAAATTTTTAAAACCGAAGCCCAGACGTTTAATATCTTTGATAAGCTTATTGGTCCCCTCCAATTTTGCATTTGAGTAATGTGTTTCTA
>OGIQ01000498.1_pt1 | contig 12509 bp, 6 predicted proteins | sample 1571811 | NCBI WGS metagenome assembly OGIQ01 (sample SAMEA2582103, study PRJEB24529) | metagenome | biome: Human gut stool | place: China | collected 2011
ACACCTTCTTCGGCCATCAGGAGATCATGGGCACCCGCCCGGCAAAGCCCTTCGGCGAGCCGATCTGCAATAAGATCGAGCTCATCAAAAAGACGCTGGAGGATGCGGGTTACCATGTCCGGTATTACACCGGAACATCCGGCAAGCGCCTGCTGATCGTCAATGAGGCCTGTACCGTGGCCGACAACGTGGAATGCGATCCGGGTCAGGCCTTCAACGTCACGGCGGCCATCGACGACCTTGATTTTGAGGAAGAGCTCAAGATCGGTCATCTGGTGCGCAGCGTGTCGGTCGTGCCCCGCGTCATCACCTTCGGCGGGCGCGGCGTGCACCTGCAGAACCTGCTGGATGCCATTGAGGAACACGGCGATTACATCGGCGTGAATGCTCCGGCCAGCGGCGTTTACAACAACGACTACCATTGCATCCACATGGGCTACGGCGTTGACCCGGAGGTGCAGATCCCCACGATCCTGGGCAAGAGCGGCCTGCCGGTGTTCCTGCTGGGCAAGGTGGCCGACGTGGTCACGAACAATTACGGCACCAGCATCCCCATGGTGGACACGGCCAGCGTGCTGCAGCGCACCCTGGAGATCGTAAAGGAGCAGGAGACTGCGTTCATCTGCACCAACGTGCAGGAAACGGACCTGTGCGGCCACCGGGAGAATGTCGCGGCCTACGCAGACCGTCTGCGGGTGGCGGACGAATGGATCGGCAAGATCCGCGACGCCTTGGGCGAGGACGATATCCTCATCGTGCAGGCGGACCACGGCAACGACCCGACCATCGGACACCCGCACCACACCCGTGAGATGGTGCCGCTGATGATCCACAGCGCCCACTCCACCCCCAAGAATATCGGGATCCGCAAGACCCTCAGCGATGTCGGTGCGACCGCTGCGGACTATTTCCACAGCAAGGCACCGGAAAACGGCACCAGCTTTCTGCCGCTGCTGCTGAAGTAAAAACAAAGGAGCGGCGAACTTTTTTGTACAGAGGGCGCCTGCAATGCGCAAAAGCGGCAAAAGGAAACCCGGCAGGTATGCCATCTTATGATGACATACCTGCCGGGTTCTGTTTTATGGGTTGGTGCAGCGATTGCACCGACCCATAGCTTCATTCTAGTTTACTGCTCAATCGGCTTCATCGTGGGGATGTCATCGACGAGCAGTTATAAGCCTTTATTTCTTGATATCACTCTACACCGCAAGGGTTGATTTTTACCCTTCCATTTACATCTCTACACAAGCCTTTATCCGAACTGTATCGTTTGGCGTATGAATTGGCGTAAATGGCGTATGGCGTATTTGGCGTACGCTTTATTTTATTCTTCAGGGTCTTTCCACTGTGCGAACTGACGGTCAAGATTTTCAAATTCAGACTTACGCAGTTCCTTGGTCACATCCGCATAGATGTTCAAGGTCGTGGAGATATCCGAATGTCCCAGCGCATCCTGAATCACCTTGATGTTCACGCCCGCTTCGCACATCCGGGTCGTGAAGGTATGCCGCAGGGTATGGCAGCTGAAACGCGGCAGGAGTACGGTGCTGTTCGGATTCTTCGCCAGCACTTCATCGTTGCAGTCCCGGATGATGCGCCGGATGGCTTTGTTCAGCGTTCCCTGATGCTGGCACTCACCAAAGCGGTTGACAAAGATAAAGTCCGTGTAACCGTCCACCGTTACCGTGCAGCGGATCTCTGCTTCTTCCTGATAGGCACGTTCCTTTTCAAAGGCTTCTTTCACGAAGTCCATCATCGGAACGGTGCGGATACCAGCCTTCGTTTTGGGCGAGTGGCAGTTGAAGTAGCAGCCTTTCCTGCCGCCGTTGTTCTCACGGTGGTCGTAGTTGACCAGCGTGTGATTGACGGAGATCGTGCCTTCCTCTAAATCCACATCGCACCAGCGCAGACCAGTGGCTTCTCCTACGCGCAAACCAGTTCCCAGCATGACCGCGAAAATCGGATACCAATGCTGGTACTTCGGCGTTTTGGAGAGGTAGGACAGCAGCAGATTCTGCTCTGCTACGGTCAGTGCCTTACGGCGGTTGGTTTCAAACTGGTGTGCCTTTTTCAGCTCCCGCAGAACATTGTCCGAGGGATTGCTCCGCAGATAGCAGTCATCCACCGCCATGTCCAGCACCTGATGCAGAACCGTGTGTACGCTGTCAATCGTAGAGATCTGCAAGCCCCGCTCGTCTGCCAGCGTGTTGTAGAACTGCTTGACATCCGACTTCTTGAGCGCGGACACCTTCGATTTACCGAAATCCGGCTCCACGAATTGCCGATAAAGGTACAGATAGTTCTGAAAAGTGTTGTCCTTCAGGCCGCGCTTGACCTTTGCCCACAGGGTGAACACATCGTTCAGGGTGACGTACCGTGCTTCTGCCTTGATGCCTTCCAGCGAATCTCGCTGAATATCGTTTTCCTTTTCCCGAAGCTCCTCCAAGGTCGCGGCATAAATAGAATGTCGCTTGCCATCCGGGGAAGTCCAACGGAAATCGTACTTGCCATCTTTGCGCTGGGATTCGCCCTTGCGGAGAACCACACGCGCCTTGTCCTTGCGTTTCGTATTCTGATTTGTTGCCATGAGCGTTGCTCCTTTCTACATTGCGGTACAGAAAAGAGCGTTGTTCTGTGTTCATAGTACCACAGATACGCCATTCTCTGCAAGACGTTTTGAAAAATATCCGGGACATTTTCAAAGCGAGTACATTCGCTCCGTGTATTCATCCAGCTTGCGCCGCTTGATGAGCCGCTTGGAGCCCACCCACAGCACGAACTGGCAATGCTCCTTGTCCGATAATGAACGTAGCTTGTTGATGCCAATGCCAGAGTAAGCCGCAGCTTCTTCCAGCGTCAAATTGCTCTTTTCCCAAATCGGGACATCCTTCATAGGCAGACCTCCAATTCCTTGTAACCGAACGCCTGTAACCGGGCAGGAAAACTCTCTTTTTCTGCACACAGGACATCCGGTGGACTTTATACTTTTTCTTATCTTTTTAAGGTTACATGGTTACAGAAAGAGGAAAATGCAGCAGTCATGCGGACTTTTCGGTGTAACTGCGGCGTAACCAAATCTGTAACCAGACGTGTAACCGGTGTCCATCAGAAGGGAAAGCCCAGCTGCTTGGCTTCCGCATCCGTTATTTCGGAGAAATTTTCAGCCCCGGTTTCGGGGCTGGTTACGCGCTCCCAGCCTTTCTGAACGCCGTACTTCGGGTAACGCTTGGCGGTCTTGTGCGCCTGCCAGCCTTGAATATCGCCGCGCGAAATTCCTGTGTTCATGATCTCGCAGATAGCACGGGTCTCCCACTCTGCCGGGATATTGGTGTTGCCCAGCGCCTCCGCATAAAGCTGCTTGGAACACACCCGGTCACCCGTGTAGTCCTCCAGAAAGGCGTAGATCATGCCAGCCTGCGCATCCTCCTGCATGAAGTCCTGCTGATGGGCTTGCAGGGTTTCCTGCATGGCAGGGCTGAATGCCAGCTTATAATTGCCGCTGTTGTAGATGGTCATGGCTTCTGCCCAAAGCTGGTCGATATAGGCACGGGAATCTTCCTCGTTGTCCAGAATGTGGACTTCGGCCAGTTCCGCATCCACCGGGATGGGGATAAAGCGGCGGTTGCCCGTGCGGTCACGGGGCAAAAAATCCTGCCGATTGGTCGTGCCAGCAAAGACGCACTGGCGCAGACGGTCGGCAGGATGGGTCTCGTAGGGAACTTTATAGGTTTCCTTCTGCTTGCTGAGAAAACTCTTGATCTCCTCGATGCTCTTGGCGTTGGCGGTGGCGATCATCTCGGACATTTCAATGATCCAGTGGCCTTGCAATTTGCGGTACACATTGTCGTCGTCCAACCGCCGCAAATCGTCTGAGAACCATTCATCCTTGACCGCCAGCAGCCGAAAAAAGCTGGACTTTCCCGCACCTTGCCCGCCAACCAGACAGAGCATGGTCTCAAATTTGCATCCCGGTTGGAACACCCGCTTGATGGCTCCCAGCAGAAAGATTTTCATGGCTTCGCAAGTGTACTCGTCCTCCGCAGCACCGAGAAAATGGTGCAGGACGTGGGCTATCCGCTCTATTCCATCCCATTTCAGACTGTTCAGATAGTCCCGGATGGGATGATAGCGGTTCTCGTTGGCAACGATGCGGATGGCGGATTCAATTTTCTTCTCGCTGGAAATGCCGTATTTCTCCATCCGACGCAGGATATACTTCATATCGGTGTCGTTCAGGGTCTTGCCGGAGCGCGGCCAGCCCACAGGCTTTACAATGTCGATGCGCTCGCTCAACAGGTTCAGCCGGATGGCATCAGCAAGCACATAGTCGTTCTGCAAAATCGTGATGCAGTTTTGGATTGTCCGCTGGATCTCTCCGTTGGAGTGCTTGGTCAGCATTTCTTTTACGTCCGCAACGGTTCTGGGAGTACGTTCTTCGTTGACTTCTTTGCTCAATAAACATCACCTCGTGTTTCTGACTTTTCGGCGGTAGGCGGTGCAGATGGCTTCCGCTGTGCCTGCTCTGCCTGCAAGCGATTCAGCAGTTGCAGAACGGAATCCCGTGCTTTCTCCTTGACCTGCTCCTTGCCTTTCTGCCGAACTTCTGGCTTCAGCAGCTTCTCCTGCAGACGTGCGGCGGTGGTCTGCATGGTCTTGAGGAACTTGTCCAGCACGGTGTCCAGATGTTTGGCAGTGTACTCCCGTGTAACCTTGGGAGCCTTTCTCTCTGGCGACAGCACCCACTTCTTCGTGTCATCGATCATCCGCATATCTTCCTTGCGGGTCTCGGTGCGTACCATGTCGGTCACGATCTCCACCGCCTTGTCATAGGCCGCAGCTGAAACATCTTCCAGCAGGGTCTCCATGTCCGAAACTTTCAGGGTCAACTCGTTCAGCATGCTCTGCTGGGCGGCAAGCTGCTCCTTTTGCTTGGCAAGGATAAAATCCTGCTTTTCCAAATACTTGCGGTTGCCGTACTCCGCTTCTTCCTCCAGATCCAGCCCATGCCGCTTGGCAATTTCAAACAGCATCTTCCGACAGGCAACATCGAAAGTGATTTTACGGTTGTTCTGGCGGCTGAGGGGCTTGCCCGGATTGGGCAGCTCAAAGCCCAGCGCTTCCAGTGCCTTTTCCTGTTGGGGAGCTACCTCGCCGTACTTGTTCTCGCAGTCGAACACATGACGCTCATGGATGTGGGGTGTGCTTTCGTCCAGATGCAGTGCCCAGTCCAGCACATGAACGTGTTCGCCAAACTTGGTCTTGAACGCTTCGATGAACTCCGTGACGACGTTCAGCAAGTCCTCTGCGGAAGCATGTTCATCCAGCGTTCCAAGTTGGTAGATGGTCTCTTCCGGGCAGGTCTTGCGGCTGGACAGCAGGTCAGGAATGGAGCGGTTGCGCTCCGTGTGCCGGATCTTGGCGTTGCGCTCGTTCTGGCTTTCCACAAAATTGGAATATCTGCTCTCGTAAAATTGTCGTTCTACCTCCGAGAAGGTCGCTGCTAAATCATCCGGGTCTTGCGGGGCAAGAGCCGAACGGAAGCCGTGGAAGCAGTCCCAGTAGATGTTGCCCTTGGCTCGTTCCGGGTCGATGTGCTCGCTGTTGGCAAGGTTGAAACTCCGGTCATTGTGTTTGGGGTTATAGGTGCCATGGGTCCCAGCTCGTCCGTTGTGTCGTGTTAATTTCAGATAGACATCCCTCTTTTCCTGTATTTTTGTGTACGGTCACTCATGCTATTAGATCACAAGAGTAATACAATTCTTCCAAGCAAAGGGTCATACATTTCAAGATCAAGTCTTGAAATCTTCTCTCGGAATCGAGAGGTAGTCCTTTCAAAAAAGGATTTATGTGTTTGTTATACTGCAAAGAAAGTGACCTACCGCTCCTTCCCTCAGTGGGAGATCATGGCGTTTGTCGCTTTCCGCTTAGAAGAGTTTGCTTTCGCTCTGCAAGAAAAGTATAACAGAGAAACTTGGAATCGATCGGGAACTGAGAGTTCCTAATTTTCGGTGAAAGTAGGAAGCATCGTTCCCATTTCTTGTTGCATCCCTATTCTTTCTTTGCGGGGAATCATTAAGATGCTGCATCTCTGTAATTATCATAGCACCTGAAATTGCAAAAGTCGTGGGCTTCGTAGGCCTATTATTGTCCCCCTAAGTGAACCCGTTTTGATTACTTTTTCCTGATTTTGGTATAAGGTTTAGCAGGAGCTTCTTTCATTTCAACAGCTTGCCGGGAGAGTGCGCAGCAGCGGAGCTGCTGGATCTGCCGCCGTTTTGCGCCAGATAATACCCAGTAGGATATGACGCACAGCATCATATCACTGGGCAAGGCGTTCCCCCTTGACTCCCTTCAAAGGGCTGCGGTCTCGCCTGTCGGCTCGGTCGGTGCTTCAAAATGCCTGCGGCCTTTTGAGGTCGCCACTGGCGACCCGCACCTCTGCACTCTTGCTCCGGGCAAGCTGTCCAGAAAAACAGCTCGTCCGGCTTTTTCAGTGGGCCATTTTGACCCACTGATTCTGTTACGGTCAGAATCAGGTTGTCATCTTGGCAACCTGATTTTCAACGACCTTGAGGCGTTACAGGTAGAATCAAGTGCTCATTTTGATCACCTGATTTTTACGGAGTGGGGGTGACGTGTTACAGATAAAACCGAAGTTCTCAAAATGATAACTCCGGTGGCTTCGTTACGGCTAAAATCAAGTTACGGAAAGCGGAACTTGATTTCAGATAATCGCCCAAATTCCCACTGTGGGGATTTGGGAGCGAGCGATTAGTCGTTACGGTAAAGTGGTACTTTCCAAAATGGGAAGCACCACTTTACCGGATAGAAGCAGCATTCGCTTTGCGCTGGCGGTAGCCTTTCTGCCGGCAGGCATTGCTGCAATATCTGGCATCTGCCCGAATCGGTAAGAACTGCTCCCCGCAGCAAGCGCAGGTATACGTTCCTCGCTCAACGCGCTTTTTAAGCCTTTTCCGCAGATTCAGCATCTTGTGACCGCAGGTCTGAAAGCTGCAATATTTGCGGTTTCGGGTCTGGGTGTAGATGACCTTGCGGCAATATTCACACTGGATTCTGCGCACGCTGGGGTCACCATCAATGAAATATTCCATCAGGGTGTCCTGATTTTCACGTTCCCATTGCTCTGTTGTCATAGGCATCCTCCTTTGGCTGTTACGGATATATGCTGGTTACCAAAATGGGAGCCACCACTTTTACACAATAAAGCGTTACGATTGTCTGGTTGGTGATCAAAATGATCACCCACTAAACCTTCTCTGTTATGGCTGAGTGGTAAGTTACGGTTTTCGTAACCCACCACTTTTCACCGTGGCTTGACAAAATGTCAAGTCGAGGTTAAGTGTAATACGAACAGAATCAATGTAGACATTTTGTCCACATTGATTTCTCCTGCCCCAACGAGTAGATAAACGTCCGTTTCGCCTCATGTGCTCATTTTGAACACATGAGGTGAGTGGATGGCAGTTGCCGTTCTCCCTGCATGGATTTCCTGCCCCCCTTCCGGCGGCGTTTTCCGGCTCTCCTTCTCAGGATCTTCGCCGTGTATCCCATGCAGACGGTCATGCGGTTTTCAAGGTGCGGTGCTGGATTTGGCAATAAAAAATCGCCACACAACAACCTGAACCTGACCATCCCTTCCGGGATAGCCTTGGTTCGGGTTTGCTATGTAGCGATCAGAAAGTTAAAAACTTGCTCCGGCTCCTTCGGGAGCCGAGCTGGAACTCTAAGTAAATATGTTATATTAAATTGTTGGAATAGATTACCACAAAAAACGCAGTGTGTCAACAAAAAACTTTGAAAACACGCCACTTTCGGCAGTGTGCAAGAAAACGCAAGGGAATCCTTGGTAAAAAGAGAGAGAATGAGACAGCTCGTCCTGTTCGATATGATGTATCCAACAGCTTTCATTTTTGTGACAGGCATAGCACAAAAAGGCGGCCCTCTGCACCCATGCAGACAGCCGCCTTTGGTTTTATGCCGTATTCTATTTCTCAGTCTCTGAAAATCTTATCCAGTTCCCTTTCCATGGTGCCCGCCTTGGCAAATTCCAGCGTATCGGCCTGACGGATATGGTGGGCAGTGATGCCGTGATCCTTTGCAAAGCCCAGAATATAGCTGATGGCAATGCGGTAGATGATCTCGGTCGGGGCAAGCCCGTAGACCTGCTTGGCAAAGATATGTTCCAGCCGGGCGTTATCGTCCGGGAAAGCCTGCCGCATCTTCTCGCTGCGGTAGAGCCGTTTGACGATCTCGGTAATATACAGACCGGACTTCATGTAGGGGTCCAGGAAGGTCTTGCCGGGGTCATCGAAGCAGCCGGGGTTTTCCTGCTCTAACAAGTCCACCATCTTCTTCACCACCCACTTGGGGGTAAAGATCTGGTTAGTTTTCTGGGGCGGGATGTAGTCGAAGATATCCTCGGTGCGGCTCTCGTCGAAGTAATCCGCCAGCTTGACCTTCAGGTTCAGAAACTCCTTCACCGAGTCATCGAACACCACCGGGTCGAACAGGTGCCCCGCAAAATGCTCCTGCTGCCCGGTGGCTTGGTTGAGGTAGGGACCGCCGTCCCGCAAAAAGCGGAACTGCTCCAGCGTGATGCTGGTGACCTCCTGAAAAACCTTGTCCGGGATGATCTGGTCAAAGTTCGCCAGCGTCACGTTCTCGTCGCCGTATGCCATAAGGAAGGACGGGATGGTGCGGGAGAAGCCCCGCAGATGGTCACGGACGGTGTCCTCGTAGCCCTTTTTCTCCTGCTCCTTCTGGTTGGTCTCCACGGTGCGCACGATGGTCTGCTGCATTTCCTGCGCCGTCTGCTGGATGGTGGATTGCAGGTTTTCCATGAGGGCGGCGGTGCTCTGCTGCTGCTTTGCGTCAAACTCCCGGTTCACCTGCTGGCGCTGCTGGGCGGTGGTGCAGCTTTGCAGCTGCTGGGTGCGCTGGGTCTCCAACTGGCTCTGGTCGATGCGGTAGTTGTCCACCACCTTGTTCACCGCCACGTCCATTTTTGCCTTGGCGGCGCTTTCGAACCGCTTTTGGTCGGACAGCTTCAGGTCCCGCCCATACTCCTGCTTTGCCTGCTCCACCATGGGGGTGATGATCTCCTTGGTGATGCTCTTTTTCAGGGGTTCCAGATGCTCTTCTTTGGCAGGAGCCGGGGCATCGGTCAGGTCTTGCAGGGCGGTGTCCAGCGCCGGGGTGCTTTCGTAGATCTTCTCCCCGAACACATCCGCTGCCTTGCCGATGACGTAACCCTCGTCCAAATCCACCTCGCCCTTGTCGTTCAGGGAGAGGTCTGCGCCGGTGTCCGGGGTGATCTGGATAGGCTTTGCCTTGGCTTCGCTGATGGGCTGGAAGTTTTGCAGAATGTCCAGCACCTCCTGCGGGGCACTGAACACGTTGGAAATGTTCTGGAACAGGAAGTTGCTCTGGAAACCCATCCGTACCACTTCCTTGGACTTGATCTTCCGGGGGATGCTGAGGACTTTTTCCGCATCCAGCGGGATCATCTCCCCTTCCTCGTCCTCACCAATGACCGGGAAGAAGTTGAGCAGATTCTGGATGTGCGCCTTGCGCTCCTCGGTGTCGCCCTTGCCGCTGGCGGTGTCCTGTGAAAGGTCGTTGGCGAACCGCTCATAGATCAGCAGGGTGCGGGCGGGGTCAAAATCGAACACATAGGCGTTCTCTTTGCGGCGGAAGGTGCCGTTTTCGTGGAAAAGGCAGGGGTTCTGGGCACGGAACGCCGCTTGCATATACAGCGCCGGGCTTTTCAGGTTGGAGAGCATCAGCACCGCCGACCATTCCGGGATGGTCACGCCGGTGGTGAGCTGCCCCACCGACAGGGTGATGGTCTTTTCGTGGTGGGCGATGGCGGCTTTTACCCGGTCAAAGCTCTTCTGGTTCTCGTCCGTGTCGTCCAGCTTGCCGTCACCGGCGGCAAGGATCACCTCATAGTCCCGGAATACCGGGTGCGCCTGCAGCTTTTTTGCCAGCGCTCTGGCGCTGTCCACCCGGTTCAGCAGCCAGAAGGTGTGTTTCAGCTCGGCACGCAGTTCCGGGGTGGAAAACGGAAATTTGTTCTGGGTGGTCATGGCATCCAGAAAGCGGTCCACCTCGGCTTCGTGCTCAAAGCTGCCGCTGGGCTTCACCTTAAAGAACTCGTTCAGGTCAAAGGCAAATTCCTGCGTTTCGCCGTCGATCTCTACACCCTGCCGGATCTCGTCCCGGATGATCTCGGACATCTGGTAGGTGTAGAGGTTGAGCATGGGGAGGTTTGCGTAGGGGTTCTGCTGCCCCGGTGCGCCCTGCCAGCTCCGCTTGGCTGCCTGCTCGTCGGCGTAGGTCCAGTTGAAGATGGCATCCCCGGCAAACTTGTCGTTTGCCAGCGCCTTGAAGGGCGTGCCGGACAGGTGCAGCGTAAAGCGGCGGTGGATGCGGTCAAAGGCAAGGTCGGTCTTGTAGGTATCCACGCCCTCGTGGGCTTCGTCGATGACCAGCACATCCCAATTCAGCTCGGTCAGGTGGCGCAGCTTGTCGTACTCGCCGCCGAAATATTTCGAGCCTTTCATATCCTGCAGGCTGACGAACTCAATGCGCTTATACAGTTCCTCGCCCTGCGCGGCGGCATCCAGATAGCCCTGCTCGTCCAGCACATGGGGCTGCCCGGCAAGGGCATCCACATGGCTGACAAACAGATAGCCGGACTCCCTGCCCAGAAAGCGCACATAGTCGCTGTACCAGCTATTGGCAATGGCGGGGCGGTTGGTGACGATGAGTACCGTCTGTGCATCCACCTGCTTGCAGAAGTCGTAGACGGAGAGGGTCTTGCCAAAGCGGGGCTTGGCGTTCCAGAGGTATTCCCCGCCGGGGTGGCTCTGGTAATAGATTTTGGTGTCGTGGACAGCCCTTGCCTGCTCCTCCCGCAGGGTGTAGGCGATGGCGGCATCCAACTGCACACGGCCCCGGTTCATGCGGAAATCCTGAAAATAGCGCCGGGACTGCTCCCCATCCAGATGGAACCACTCATTTTTGCGGTCGTTCTCCACGTTCAGCTTGCGGAGGTAGGCGTGGAAATCGTGGTCGGTGAACACCTCGCCGCTGCCGTCATCGTAGACGGCATTGCCCCGCCACTCCTCGTGGAACAGCACATCGGCGGTGTGGGTCTGCTGTTTCAGGCGTTTGTCCACCGACTGCTCGGTGTAGCCGATCTTCGTCCAGCCGTTGTGCCGGGCAATTTCCGGGGTGGTATAGGCGTAGATCATGGGCACCACCTGCCGGGCAGTGCGCAGGGTTATGCCAGCCATTATGCCATCTCCTTTACATGGGTCTCGATAAATTCGATCTCGTCCGCAGTCAGGTCATATTTGCGGTAAAGCTGCTGGTCGATTTCCGCCACCGACTTGCTCCAATCAATGTCGGAATGGGCTGTAAAGTCTTGAAGGGGAACCATGCGCCATGTATCGCGGTTATTATCCTGTGTGATTTTCAAAATACCGAGCATAGTCCGACAAAATTTGGACTTTATGTACTTTAATGCGTTTTGCGCTTCTGTTTCCACCTTGAAAGAGCCAATACTGATAAATGTTTGTGTATACCCTTCATTCGGTGCTTCTACAACTGGTGTACTAAGCGCTTCACCCAAGTTGCCTGAACCATTTACTCTTGCAACCAGTACCTTCCAGTTTTTCAGATTTTCATGTTCTGTTTCTACATATTTTTCCGGAATATACATCCACACACGCTTGTTTTTGCATACGCCAAGTACTCGGATGTCGCCTTTGTTCTGACGTCCTTCTGTGAAAACCGACACCTTTTCGAAAATATTGTTTCTGAAACGCTTATCTCTTCCTTCGCTTCCAATGACCGCTCTATATTCGGGATGGTCTTTATATAACTTTTCCAAATCAAACTTATTTTGAATATAAATGGTCTCCATCAAACTTTTAGCTTCACTTGCGGGTGCAGCTTTTTTCATAATGCTATTAAGTTCTTCATAAGGCGTAAATACTTTGATAGCACCATAGTTTTTGTTTTTATCACGATAAGAAATTACAACACCGCCTTTAATTTCTGTATTGGTAAACATTACACTCGCATCAGATTCATAGTGCAAAACCTTAAAGTGCGGGTCACTCAGCATCTTCTCATTCCATGCCTTCGGCGTAGAGCCAGCATTGAACAAAAACCGGGCAGGGTGAATCATTTCCACCTTATCCGCAATTTCATAAGACGCATCCAGAAATTTGTTATATACTGGGGGCGCAAAGCCTTTGTTATCGCCAAGGGTTTCATCCTGATTCGGCGGGTTTCCGATGACATAATCAAACTTCATGCTGGTACTCCCTTCCTGAATGGTTTCAAAGTTCTGGGTCGTTCCATGGCTGCCCTTGCGCCAGTTTTTCACTTTGCAGGATACCGTGGGCGGCTGCAACTCTGCCGCCCCGAACATGGAAAAGAGGTCAAGCTGTTCTGCCTCCGGCTGAGGCTTGCCG
>OGIQ01000537.1_pt1 | contig 11938 bp, 5 predicted proteins | sample 1571811 | NCBI WGS metagenome assembly OGIQ01 (sample SAMEA2582103, study PRJEB24529) | metagenome | biome: Human gut stool | place: China | collected 2011
CACCGCCGTTTCTGCAGATTGGCAGATATAGCTGGGAAATCTGATAGTTCTGCGGATTATCCGGATAAAAATAGTTCTTACGGTCAAATTTGCAGTACTGGGTGATGCTGCAGTTTGTGGCAATTCCCACTGCCATCGCATATTCCACCACCTGACGGTTTAATACAGGAAGAGAACCCGGCATACCGGTACACACCGGACAGGTATGTGTATTTGGTGCACCGCCGAATGCTGTGGAACAGCCGCAGAAGATTTTTGTTTTTGTTGCTAACTCAACATGGACCTCAAGTCCAATGACAGTTTCATATATTTTACTCATCTCTATTCCTCCATTTTCGGATTATGCAAGCGGGCTGTGCTCATAGGTTCTTGTCTGTTCAAACGCGTATGCCGCACGGATGATCTTTTTCTCTTCAAAGCAGTTTCCAATGAGCTGCAATCCGATCGGCAGACCATTTTTATCTTTGCCGCACGGCAGTGAAATTCCCGGTAAGCCGGCAAGATTTACGGAAATCGTGTAAATATCTCCTAAATACATCTTGATTGGATCACTTAAGGACTGTCCCAGTTTTGGTGCAGTGGTCGGTGCCGCCGGTCCTAAAATGACATCATATTTTTCAAATGCTTTATCAAATGCCTGTTTGATCAACGCCTTGGTGCGGAGTGCTTTCAGATAATATGCATCATAATAACCGCTGCTCAGCACGAAAGAGCCAAGCATGATACGGCGTTTTACCTCCGGCCCGAATCCTTCGGAACGGGATTTTTTGTACATGTTGTGAAGTCCCTCGTATTCTTTGGTGCGGTAACCATATTTGACACCGTCAAATCTTGCAAGGTTCGAACTTGCCTCTGCACAGGCAATGACATAGTAAGCAGGAATCGCATATTCTACCAGACTTAAGTCAAACTCTTCCACGATGGCGCCCTTTTTCTTTAATTCCTCTGCTGCCTGTAAAACTGCTGCTTTTACTTCCGGATCTAAACCCTCCCCGAAATAATCACGCGGAATACCGATCTTCATTCCGGCGACATCATCCACCAGCGCCCTGGTAAAATCATAATCCTCCCTTTTCACGGAAGTGGAGTCCTTCGTATCATAAGAAGCGATCGCCTCTAATATCGTGGCACAGTCTGTCACATCTTTTGCGACCGGTCCGATCTGGTCTAAGGATGAACCGTAAGCGATCAGTCCATAACGTGATACCGTTCCATAGGTCGGTTTGATTCCGGTCACACCACAGAAAGAACTCGGCTGACGGATAGAACCGCCAGTATCTGAACCAAGTGCAAAAACACATTCCTCAGCCGCAACTGCTGCACAGGAACCACCCGAAGAACCTCCCGGCACATGCTCTGTGTTCCACGGATTCTTCGTCGCGCCATAAGCAGATGTCTCTGTCGTACTTCCCATGGCAAACTCATCCATGTTGGTCTTTCCTAAAATAACTGCCCCTGCTTTTTCCAGATTTAAAACTGCCTCCGCCGTGTAGGTCGGAATAAAGTTATATAAAATCTTAGAAGAACAGGTGGTAAGCAGATCTTTCGTACACATATTGTCTTTGATGGCAACCGGTACACCTGCAAGCGGCCCCGTCAGTGTGCCGTCATCAATCTGTTTCTGTACTTCCTTTGCGCGTTTCAGTGCTCCCTCTCTATCTACTGTCACAAAGCTGTTTACGAGTTTTTCTTTTTTCTCAATCGCGTCAAGCGCCGCCGTAACAGCTTCCTCTACTGAGATTTCTTTTGCTTTTATTCTTTTGCCGAGTTCCACGGCAGTCAAACTCATAATATTCATATAAATCTCCATTCCTGCTCCTGCTTTTTATCCGAACATTTTCTTTGCCTGCTGCACAAAATGTTCTTTGAGCAATCTGATTAATCTCCAATTGTCTTTGGCACTTTAAATCCACCGTCTTTCTGTGCCGGTGCATTCGAAAGCGTCTCTTTGCTGCCGTCTCCGTTTGTCACTACATCTTCCCTGAATACATTATTTACCGGGAACACATGTGACATCGGCTCCACTCCTGTGGTGTCAAGTTCATTTAATTTATCAATATAGTTGAGCATTTCTTCCATATCTTTCTTTGCATGCTCTTTCTCTTCCTCATTCAGCTCTAATTTTGCAAGGATTCCGACATACTCGATCGTCTCGTCTGAGATTTCGTTTTTGCGTCCGGTCTTAACTGCCGGAATTTCTTCCTCTTCCTCGATTCCCGGTTCTTCAGCTTCTTCCGGTTCTTCTACGATCACAGGTCCAACCACCAGACCATAATAAGCAACATCCCCGGCTCCGGAATTGTTCCACTCAGCCTGAATCGCTGTTCCTTCATATTTTAATCCACATTTTTCCATCACTTTGGCTGAGTACGGATTTCTGGTATCACATCGCGCCGCGATCCTGCGTGCCCCAACTTCGTTAGTCAGGTATTCTGCCACTGCCTCTAATGCTTCTGACATGATTCCTTTATTCCAGTAGTCACAGCTTAAACAATAACCGACTTCCATGGACTGTACTTTTTCATTGACCATCACCACACCGATGCTGCCGATTGCCTCACCGATCTCTTTTAATTCGATACACCATTCATATTTTTCCGGTTTATCGTATGCAGCGATCCAGCCTTTTAAAATGCCTTTCGTCTCTTCTTCACTCTCATGTGCAGGCCACAGCAGATATCTTGTCACTTCCGGATCCGATGCCCAGTTACGGTACATCGGCTCTGCATCGGAAAGTGTAAATTTTCTTAAAACAAGACGTCTTGTCTCGATTGTTTTTGTTCCCAAATGTTTCACGGCTGTTCTCCTTTTTCATTCATATGATGTCTGTTTGCAAAACTCCATTTTACATTCAAAATATTTTGGATTTACGGCTCTAATCTGCTTAAATCACGCGGGAACAGCGTCGTCTCACGGACGTTGTCCTCACCGACTAATTTCATGGTCAGACGCTCTAAACCGATTCCAAGTCCACCATGTGGCGGCATGCCATGTTTGAATACGGATAAATACTGTTCCATTCCCTCAGACTCCATACCACGCTTTTCGATTTTTTCCATCAGTTTGTTGTAATCGTGGATACGCTGTCCACCGGTCGTGATCTCAAGTCCCTGATATAAGAGGTCAAAACTTAAGGTATAAGTCGGATCTGCCGGATCGTCCATCGCGTAAAACGGACGTTTCTTGGATGGATAATGTGTAACAAATACGAAATCCGCATCATACTCTTCTTTGAAATACTGTCCGATGAGTGCTTCCTCCTCCGGCTCAAGATCGTATGGATTTCTGATCTGGCGGTGATATTTTTCTGCCACTTTTTCTTTTGCTTCATCGAAACGCACGGTCGGAATTTTGTCGACGTTCGGCAGTGTGACGCCTAATAACCGAAGTTCCTCTGCATAATCTTTTTTGAGCAGTGCGATCATATACTGCAAAAATCCGGTCTCCATCGCCATGATATCTTCAAATCCATCAATATATCCCATCTCAAAATCAAGGCTGGTGTACTCGTTCAAGTGACGTTTGGTATTATGTTTTTCTGCACGGAATACCGGCGCCGTCTCAAATACCCGGTCAAATACGCCGACCATCATCTGTTTGTAAAACTGAGGACTCTGCTGTAAAACTGCCGGTCTGTGAAAATATTCCAACCGGAACAGGTTTGCCCCGCCCTCTGCACTTTTTGCACCGATCTTTGGTGTATGGATCTCTGTAAACCCCTGACTGTATAAGAAATCACGAAATCCCCGTACCACACCTTCCTGAATACGGAATTTTGCACGCTCCCTGACATTTCGAAGGGCGATCGCACGGTTGTTTAAATTCGCCTCCAAGGAGGTATTTAATTTCCATTTTGAGATTGCAAGCGGCATCGGTGCAGCCGGTTCGGACAATACCTTGATTTTATCCAGACGGATCTCAAATCCGTGTGGTGCACGTTCCTCCGGTTTTACGGTTCCCTCCACCTCAATCGTTGCTGCCTCTTTTAAATCTTTTAAGTCAAACTGTGTTTTTCCCTCTTCGTAAACACACTGAAGCAGTCCTTCTCTTTTTCTTAAGACGATAAATGCTACTTCACCCATATCACGGATGGTATGCACTGCTCCGTTTACTTTTACACTTTTTCCCTCATAATCACCAGCTAATAATTCGCTGATCTCTAAGGTTTCCTTTTTGTTTACACCTGTCATGAATTCCATATTCTGTACACTCCTTTAGATATGATAAGGTGCGGGACGGGAACCTTTTTGAAAAACAAAACTCTGTCTTTCAGATTTTCAACAAATAATAGAATGCACGCTCCGCGAACATTCTATTATCATGAATACAAAAAACCCCGGAAAAGCATATGCTTTTCCGGGGCGAAATCTCTTAGTATCCCGCGGTACCACCCGCATTGAAAAATGATGTCGTTCTCATCATCTTTCCGCTCTCTGTGCTTAACGCGCACCCACGTACTGACCTACTTTCGATCCACTGCCGCTGTTTTTAAGATCAACCGCTCGTGCAAATTCCTGTTCAATCAGTCTGCTCCAGAGTGTTCCCTTGACCTTCTCTTTCAAACAGCGCTCTCAGTCGGTGACGCTGTATTCCTGTCGACGCCCAAAGATCAGAGTCTCTTTCATCGCTTTACTGTTTTAACGTTGTAACATTTATACCACATTGATTTCCTGTTTGCAATATTTTTTTACAACTTTTTTTATTTTACAGTAATTTTGCAGGTTGCTTTCTTTCCACTTGCAGTTTTTACAGTAATCGTGGCTGTTCCTTTTTTCAGCGCCTTTACTTTACCATTCTTATCAACTGTTGCCACTTTTTTGTTGGAACTCGTCCAGGTAAGTTTATCTGTTGAGGAAGAAGGTGTCATAGTCGCTTTTAAGGTCAGAGTCCTGCCCTTTGCAACAGCCGCCTTGGTTTTGTTTAATTTTACCTTGGTTGCCGGTACTTTTACCGTCACTTTACAGGTTGCTTTCTTTCCACCTGATGTCTTTGCGGTAATCGTTACAGTACCTTTCTTTACAGCCGTTACAACACCATTTTTATCGACTGTAGCTACTTTCTTGTTAGAACTGCTCCATGTCACTTTGTCCGTTGCATTCTTATCAAGAGCAGCTTTCAGCTGTTTTGTTGCATTTTGCTTTAATGTCAGTTTCTTTACACTCAGTTTAATACCTGCTGACTTCTTATTACTCTTTACAACGGTCACTTTACAGGTTGCTTTCTTTCCACTTGTTGTTTTAACTGTAATCGTAGCTGTTCCTGTTTTGACTCCTTTGATCTTACCGTTCTTTGTTACTGTCACTACCTTTTTGTTTGATGTAGACCATGTAAGTTTATCTGTCGTTGTCTTCGGAAATACAGATGCTGTCAGTTTTACGGAACTTCCCTTTTTGATACTCATCGCCGGTGTCAGATATACTTTGGTTGCCGGATCTGTAACCGTGATCTTACAGGTTGCCTTTAAACCATTCTTTGTGGTAGCTGTAATTGTAGCGGTTCCTGCTTTCTTTGCAGTTACTTTTCCGTTTGCATCTACTTTTACAACAGAGGATTTGGAAGATTTCCATTTCACGGATTTATCCGTACAATCCTTCGGAGTGACTGTTGCCTTTAAGGTATATGTTTTTCCTTTTTTCAGGCTGAGTTTTGTCTTGTTTAATTTGATCTTCGCTGCCTGTACCTGATCTCCTACAGTTACTTTACATTCTGATGTAAACAGTCCGTCTTTTGTTGTCACGGTAATTGTTGCAGTTCCTTTGGCATTTGCAGTTACATTACCATCTTTGTCAACTAAAGCAACTGTTTTGTCAGAAGTCTTGTATTTTACTGCTGTGTTTGTTGCATTCTGCGGTGCTACTACTACATTTTCAGAAATATTTGCTGTTTTACCTTTCTGTAAGGTAATCTCTGTCTTTTTCAGTGAAACTCCTGTTACTTTGACTGCACGTTCTTCTGCCTTAATCTTATATGCAGGATCAAAACCAGGTTTTAAGTTTTCTTCATCCACAGAAACCTGTTTTACATGACCCTTGTCTGTTAAGATCACACCATTGTATGCCGGAACAGTTACCGTTACACTGCCGCCTGCTGCACTGCAGCTGTTTCCTGTGATCACATCTGCAAGTTCTGCTGCATTAATTCCAAGTTCTGCAACATTTACTGTCACAGACTTGTCTGCTGCACTGTTGTTCATCAAAACAAGCATGATATCCGAATCATCACTTCTGACATAGCCTAAAATTTCTTTATCTGTGCCATATACCGGCTCTACGGAGCCTGTTCTCAATGCACTGTAACTGCTTCTTATTGCAGCAAGTTTTGCATACCATTTTACCAGATTCTCATTTCCTTCGCCCCAGATCATCGCACGGCGGTCATCTGGATCATCTGCACCTACCATACCAAGCTCATCACCATAGTAGATCGTCGGTGCACCTGCATAGGTAAACTGCATTAACGCAACTAAATACTGTTTCTGTTTTGCTGCATCTGAAGTATTCTCGTAAGTCGGGAATGCCTCTGCAATTTCTTTCTGGTTTCTATCGTCATCAATACCATCTAAGTAAGATAACAAACGTGTTGTATCATGAGAATCAACAAGGTTCATCATTGCATAAAATGCTTCTTTCGGATAACGCTCTCTCAAACGCTCTAAAGTATTTAATGCATCTGCGGAATTCCCGCCCTTTGCATAAGCGATCGCTGCTCCACGGAACATATAGTTCATAACGGAATCATACATGTCACCCATCAGATATTTTACCGCATCCGTCCAGATTTCTCCGATGATCACGTTATCACTGTCAAGTGCCTTCACGGATTTACGGAAGTGCTGCCAGGTCTCATCCGATACTTCATTGGCAACATCGAGTCTCCATCCGTCCATTCCTTTTGACAGCCAGTACTGTGTTACACTGTTATCTGCGGTCTTACTTGTCTCATTTTTTCCGATTACTTCTTCTGCCCAGGTACCGGTCTGATATTCGGAACCGTTCGTTGCCTTGATGATCGGCATGGAGTCATAACCCCACCATCCATCATAACCATATACTGGTTTTCCGGCACGAAGTCCTACGGAATCACATACTTCATCGTCATTGTCATCTTTTAAAGTTGTATCGGAAAATACATCAAACCATTCTGTATAGTCATAGTTTGTAATTCCATACTCTGCCGTAAAATATTCTTTTGCCTGTTTTTCTGCTTCCTCTTTGGAAATCTTTTTCTCGCTCATGGCATCGTATACATACGCCCAGTAAGGATAAGCTCCGATCGTATCGGTTCCATCTTCCAGATACTCATAGTAACGGTCAAAATAAACAGAATCATCCGATACATGATTGAATACACCATCCAATACAACATGCATATTATTCGCTTCTGCCACACTGACGAGTTCCTCAAAATCTCCGAGGGTTCCAAGGATCGGATCAATGTTTTTATAATCACTTGTATCGTATCTGTGGCTGGAAATGGACTCAAATACCGGGTTTAAGTAGATCACGGTAACACCAAGTGCTTTTAAGTAGTCGATCCGTTTTGTAATACCCTTTAAATCTCCACCATAGATCTCATTGCTCCAGTTTCCATCGCCCTTATATGCGTAAGTCGGATAGGTATCCGGATGTAATGTGATCTGCTCCGGGTTCTCCGGTAAAATATACCAGTCATTCATATACTCATACTGTACCGTACCTCTTGCATCCGAAGTGATGGTATCGTTTGTCACATCGCCATTATAGAAACGATCCGGGAAGATCTGGTAGATCACTGCATTTTTCATCCAGTCGGGTGTCTTATAACCTGACTGATATACGATCTGATCATACGGTAACAGGCTTAATAAATCTGTTGCCATACCGGTTCCGTAATATCCGTCATCATCGCCATACATTACCACTGCCGTCTCATTATATACTGCAAAGAAATACTGGTATTCTCCAAGTCTGTCATAGCTTGTAGTAACAGACCATCTCTGTTTTCCATCTTCCGCACCCGCTGTTTTTTTCATGGAAAGTGTTTTCTTTTCCACACCTTTTACAACCAGTTTGACTGCAGTAACATCATCTCCGGTATCGATGGAGTAGGTAACTTCCTCTCCGGTTGCCACCGCACCGTATACTGATTTGTAAGCTGTATCCTTAGAATCAAATACAAGTTTGTTTGTTGCAACTTCTTTGTCAGAAGCATTCGAATAATAAATGCCTGATTCCGGATCATAATAGAATGTAACATCCTTTGTGGTATCTACCGTATATGGATCCATTTCAACAGTCTCATCCTCTGATACGATCTTCGTATCGGAATAAGTACCAGCTTCCATGTTTGCCACAGTTGCGCTGTAAATTCCGGTCAATCTGCTGTCAGAAAATCTTGTATCTGCCAGAATTCCTGTTCCCTGCAATAACAGGCTTGCCCCAAATTTATAATCAATACTGCATTTTGAATAATGGCTGAAGTCCGAATAATAAATCGTAACATCCTGTGGTTCTGTCACGGTAACTGCAATGTTAGATCCGCTTATAACACCGCCTGCTCCATAGTTTTCGCTCCAGTCACCCATCGTAATCTTGTACTCGTAATTTGCCGCCGGAACATTTTTAAATGTATAGGAATATAACCCCTCTCCCATGTATGTCATTATATTTGATGCTGCATCCCAGCTTTTTCCAGGAAATGTACCCGGTATACAGACCATTCTGCCGGTAAATTTATCCCTGGTATAAGAAAGATAAGTATCTTTTCCAACTGTAACACCAGCGGATGTTTCAATGTCTTTTTTTACACCATCTACTTCGATGTAATATACGATGTCCAATGCATCATCTCCAAGGAAAATCGCATCCGTGGTATATGCATTTGCAACACTTTTATCTGCTGTCATGGTAACCGTCTTTAATGCAGAAATTCCTTTTTCCTCCACCTCTGATTTTTTACCATAAACAACCTTTACTTTATCTTTTACGTTTTCTGCAACAGCCGTGAATGTGGTAGTTCCATCTGCATTGTCGACTGCCTGGTCCGATACCTCTTTTGTGGAAGCAAGTGTAATTGTTCCATCTTTATCCATGTACCAGTTCCAGGTGCCGTCTTTCTGGATATAATATACATCGGTTGGCGTTTCTGCTACAAATTTATCCAACAGTTTGTCGTAAGTATTGTCACCTGTTTTTGTATCATCCGCATTATCTACATCTACAAACTGAAAGCCTCCGAATGTTCCTTTGACAGTGAGTTTGTAAAATCCATTCTCTTCTGCTGTGAAAAGATCTCCTTTTACGTCCCAGCCGGTGATCGTTTCCTGACCTTTTGTATCAGTGATAGTCAATTTGTCATTCCAGTGCTGCATTGCCGGCTTTGACCATTTCGTTTCCGGTTTGATATGCATGGTAAGGTAAACAAGTTCCGGCTCTTTTAAGGCTTCTGTGCCTGCTGCATCTAAATACCAGCCCCAGTTACCGTCTTTGCAGATGTAATAGAGATCTGTCGGAGTGTCACCAGTATATGATTTCATAGTGCTGACAAATCCCTGTCCTGCTGTGTTCTTTGACGGATCTGCATAATCTAAAAACTGGAATCCCGTAAAATTACCGTTTAATGTTACACTGTAAAATTTTCCGTCTTTATCCGCTGTCAGAAGCTGTCCTACTGCGTCTTCCCAACCTGTAATCTCCTGGTTTTTTTCCGTTGTACCAGATACGATTGTGTTATCATCTCCCCAGAACTGAAGTGCAGGCGTTTTGTACTTTGCAGAACTGTTATCCATGTGCAGTGTCAGGTTCATTGCTCCTTCCACAGCTTTCACTTCCTGCTCTGTTTCCGTTTCTTCTGTTTCCTCGGATAATTCAGTCTCATCTTCCGTTGTTTCTGTTACAGGTGCCTCTGTTTCTGCATCTTGGGTCTCTGCTTCTGTTACTGCTGCTTCCGCATCCTCTGTTTCTGCATCTTCGTTCTCTGCTTCTGCATCTTGGGTCTCTGTTTCCGGCTCTTTCGTTTCCTGACTCTGACTTGTACCAGTTTCTTCTTGTACCGCGGTATCTGCTTTCGTCTCTGTTTCCCCGGTTTTTTCTGTCACAGCATTTTTTGTTTCTTCCATACGATCTGCATCGCTGGATTCTTCATGTACCGTTTCTTCTGTCCCCGTTTCAAGCTCCGCCGCCGCTGCAGATATGGCTCCCGGCGTCTCTGGTAACGTTACCAGCATTCCTAAAATTAAAAGCCAGCTAAGTGATTTCTTAGCGGCCTTCTGTAAAATCTTTTTGTTTCTCATTTTTCAAAGTCCCCCATTTTCGATTTTCGATCATACCCCAGTTTGCCGGATAAGATCATTAACCGGTCTTATACATGTCCCTCTCCCCCCTCTTTCAAATTTTCGTATTTTTTCGTACTTCTATATCTTATATTTATTCGTTGATTTATACAAGTTGTTTTCGTATTTTAATTCTATTTTCGTCTGTTTGACCAATTTTGCAAATTGATTTTTATGAATTATTCGGGTATTGACTTCAGGCGAAAATATGCGAAAATATTTTTTCTGTTACTTTTGGACAATAAAAAACAGTGTCTCCTGTTCTGACCGATTCCACCCTTTCATTGTCAGATTTTGGTCTGACTGACTTTCGTGGCAGATACGGACATATATCATCGACACTGTCTTTCTCAATATTTTTTTATCAGATCTGCCCTGTTTCTTTCAAGTATGCGAGCAGTCCCTCACAACCGGAAACAACATCCCGGTAGGTCTCGTCAAACCTGCCAGAATACCATGGATCTGAAATGGATTTTCCTTTTCTTTTGGGATCTGTAGCAAAGTCCAAAAGAAGTTTTATCTTGCTATCGACATCCGGTCCCGTGATGCGTATGGTGTTTTTGATGTTGTTTGCATCTGCACAGAGCAGATAGTCATAATACCCGTAATCTTCTTTTGTTACCTGCCGTGCACGTTTTTTTGAAAAATTTGTGTATGCTGTTTTCCCTATCCCATGCTTCCTCAGCTCCGCCTGCGCCGGCGGGTAGATCGGATTGCCGGTGCCGTTCCAGATTTCTTCGCTGCTGGTGGCAGCGGAAGCGATCTCGAAGTGGGAAGTGAGGTTTTGTTTTTCCACCAGATCCTTTAGGAGGTACTCGGACATGGGGGAGCGGCAGATGTTGCCGTGGCAAACAAATAATATTTTTATCATGCCTTAAAAACTCCTTGAAAATACTGATTTTCCTTGATTTTACACCACTTTCTATGATTTGCTGTGATAGATTGTTTCCTTCGTTTTCGTCGCATATCGTGGCATAAATTCGTATATCTTGTCATCCAAATTTAGTAAAAATCTTAGTAAAACAGCTTAATTTTCTCATTTTACTAAAGACTTTTTCCACTTAGGTTATCTTTTAGTTGTATCAATTTTCTTAATCTTTTAAGCCATCTTAGCATATTTGCCAAGTTCTTCCTTGGCATCCTCTGCTCCCAGATGCGTATATGTATTCAATGTTACCCCAATGTCCGAATGTCCCATAAGATACTGAAGCGTTTTAGGATTCATCCCGCTTTTTGCCATATTGCTGCAGTAGGTATGCCTGCAAACATGCGGCGTGATTTTTGGTAACTGCTCTTTATAGATTCGATTATGCTTAGCCAATGCCCACTCAAAATGCTTTTCCCAATGTAAAGCAACTTCCGGCATATCCTTCTTATCTAAAAACAGAAATCCCTTATATCCATCAATCACAGGTTCTTTCTTGGGCTTTTTACGATTTTCAACAATACGCTTAAAACATTCATACACTTCCTCAGTCATAGGAATGATTCTAGTTCCACTTGACGTTTTGGTATCTTCAATAACATACTTCATATCTCTGGTTCTTTGAAGCTGATGATTTACACTGATTTGCTTTTCTTCAAAATCAATATCGGAAAGTGTCAATCCGCAGAACTCTGAAATACGAA
>OGIQ01000542.1_pt1 | contig 11843 bp, 11 predicted proteins | sample 1571811 | NCBI WGS metagenome assembly OGIQ01 (sample SAMEA2582103, study PRJEB24529) | metagenome | biome: Human gut stool | place: China | collected 2011
TGATTTATTGCTCAGTAGCCCTTTATTTCATATCAAAAGGGACAAATATCAACCAAACAATATTTACAATAGTATCATTTGCGGTTGGTGCTTTTGCTTATTTTAAATTAAGTTTTAAGAAAAAAACAACGACAGATGAGATTAAATAGATAGAGATTTTTTAGGAGGAAATATGGCAAAGAAGGTAAAGACAAATGCGATGAGAATTTTGGATTCTAATAAAATAAATTATGAGATTCTTATGTATGAAAGTAAGGATGGGAAGATAGATGGTATATCTGTAGCTCATAAGATAGGTATAGATGAGAAGGAAGTATTTAAAACTTTAGTAGCTCAAGGAACAAGCAAAGAATTATATGTATTTGTTATACCAGTTGCAGAAGAACTGAATTTAAAAGTAGCAGCTAGTATTACAGGAGAAAAGAAAATAGAAATGATTAATGTGAAGGATATGCTTAAATATACGGGATATATTAGGGGAGGTTGTTCACCTATTGGATTAAAAAAGAATTACAAGACATATTTAGATAAGAGTTGTAAAGTATTAAAGTACATTATTGTAAGTGCAGGTAAAATTGGATATCAAATAAAGATATCACCTAATGATTTATTGAATGTAGTATCTGGAGAAGTAGAAGAGTTAACTAAATAATTATTAAAGGGACTGTTGAAATAATTGTGTAATATCAATTCTATCAGCAGTCCATTTAAGTATGATCTATAAAATATCAGTTATTTTTATCTATTAATAGCATAATCAATAGTATCAATTTTAAAAATTTTCTTGTATTATTTTATTAACTTAATATGCTCCTTTATTCCAAAGACATCTTTTTCTGTATCAGCTACTTTATGATTCAAGAACTTAACATCTGATTTCAATTCTTGTAACTGATTAGAAAGTAGATTTCTAACTTCTTTACTAACTATTTCACCTAATTTACAAGAAAGATTATTCATTGCTGTAATATTAGCTATTTCATAGCTATTTTCTTTAGTTATTGCGCTCACATTAACTTCAATTAAATTATCAGTTTGCTCTATAACACTATCTAATTTTTTTTTAAGTTTTTCTTGAGAAAGTTCAAGAGTGGTTAATCTTTCATTAGTTTTAATGTGTTCTGTCTTTAGAGCATTAATATCATTTCTTAAGCTGTTAATTCCGTTAAGTATGTCATTTAATATTTGTTCCATAAATTTCACCTATTCTATTTTTAATTTATTAGAATGAGTATAACATATTAATTAGAAAAGTTATAGTTTTTTAAATAAAGTATTTGACATTCTTGTTAAAATAGTAATAATAACCATGGTATTGGCAAATACTATGGTTATTATATTTTACCTTAAAGAATGTAGAGGTGTTTATGATGATAAAAACACGATATTTCAATTTAATGAAGGTATATGATGTCACTGGAAAATATCTAGGTTCAGTGCAGGACATTGCAATAGATTTTTATAGTGGAATGGTTACGGGAGTTATTATAAATAGCTTTAGCATAAATAAGAAAAAAAATTATATAGCCATATCAGATGTTATTTCTTTAGAAAATGTAATAATAGCTAAAAGGGTAAGTGGTTTTTCTGGAATGAGATTAAAGGAAATTCAAGCAATAGACATTGTCAATGAGAAAAATGTACTAAAAGGTATACTAGAAGATTTGATAATTGATGAGAGAAACTTTGAAATAAAAGGTATTATAATGTGTTCAGGGATATTTGATCGAATGTTTAGGGGAAAAGAGATTTTGCTTATAAAACATTGTATCTTATGTGAATCATATATTCTTTATAAAGAAAATGAAGGTGTAGTATTTAAGACTTTACCTCATATATTTAGGAGTGTAGATAAATGAGACGAGAAAAAAGAAAAAAAATAATAAAGAATATAGTAATTATAGTAATACTTTTAATATTATTTTTAAGCTATTTATATGTAGAAGGGATAAGAGATGTGGTAAATTTGGTGGTTATATCATTTATTGTTTCGTATACTTTGAAGCCTATAAGAGATTATATTGTGGAAAAGTATAGGCTTTCTATAAGAAAGGCAGCAATGATTATAGTGTTGTTTTGCATAGCGTCTTTTATAGGAATAATGTATTTTATGGTTCCATCATTGCTAAGTGAAAGTAGAAATATAGGGGGGATGTTGGATAATTTAGAGGCATATGCTATTTTAGCGGCAGAAAAATTTGATCTTGATCAAATACCTTTATTTGAAACAGTTTATATTCAAATTGGTGATAAGATTAATACAATACTTTCAAAGGAAGCAACAAGTCTATTTGATAATATTATCGCCATATTAGAAAATTTAATAGGACTTGCAATAGTACCTGTAGCTGCATATTATTTTCTTGCTGATGGTAACGTTTTGTATAATAAAGTATTGCTTATTTTCTCTACGGAAAAACGAATAATTGTTAGAAAAATTAATTCCCACATAGATAGAGTTTTAAGTAGATATATAATAAGTCAGATAATATTATCATTAATAATAGGGGTACTTACATTTATTTTAATGATAAGCCTTAGATTGAAAATGCCATTAGTTTTATCAATTGTTAATGGACTAGTTAACATAATACCTTATTTCGGACCTATAATAGGTGGGGTGCCTATTGTATTTATTGCTATGACTTCTTCTGTAACAAAAGGGATAATTGCATTAGTAGGAGTATTTATCATTCAACAAGTAGAAGGAGATGTTTTAGCACCTAAGATTACTGGGGATTGTATAAGTATGCATCCAGTAACTATTATATTGCTTTTGATTTTAGGAGAAAAGCTTGCTGGAGTAGCAGGTATGGTTTTATGCGTGCCTATAGCTGTAATAATTAAAGTCATATATGATGATATTAATTATTATTTATTTTAATCATATAATTGACATAATTCTAGAAATGCAATATAATTTTCCTATAAAATAATTGTATAAATTGTTTGGAAAATGTTTATAAAGTTCAAAATATATTAAAGCTATGATAAGGATGAGTAGATATGACTTGAATATATTAGAGAGGAAGTGGATGGTGAAAACTTCTTATTTTTCATATTGAAGCTACCTTGGAGCTTATTTTACTTTAAGTGATGCATATTATTTATGCATAATTAGGGTGGTACCGCGGAAATATTGTTTTCGTCCCTTGCTGTTTATATAGTGAGAGATGAAGACTTTTTTTATTATATAAAATAAAATATAGTTAAAAAATAAAAGTCGAAATTGATAGTTTAGACAAAAATCTTCAAATGGTTTTATCTTAAATTATTAATTATCAATTAATACTGGAGGTAATATTACATGAAATTCATGGGAGCAAATGAATTAAGAGACACATTTACAGGTTTCTTTGAAGAAAAAGGTCACTTAAAAATGGAAAGTTTTCCACTAGTACCTAAGAATGACAATAGTTTATTATTAATAAATGCAGGTATGGCACCATTAAAACCATATTTCACAGGTTTACAAAAACCACCAAGAACTAGAGTTACTACATGTCAAAAGTGTATAAGAACAGGTGATATTGAAAATGTAGGTAAAACTTCAAGACATGGTACATTCTTTGAAATGTTAGGAAACTTCTCATTTGGAGATTATTTTAAAGATGATATAATTCCATGGTCATGGGAATTTGTGACAGAAGTATTAAAACTTCCAAAGGAAAAATTATATGTAACTATATATCTAGAAGATGATGAAGCATATGATATATGGACTTCTAAAACTGATATAGATCCAAATAGAATATTTAGATTAGGTAAAGATGATAACTTTTGGGAAGTTGGAACAGTTGGTCTATGTGGTCCATGTACTGAAATACATTTTGATAGAGGCGAAGGTTTAGCTCCAGTTATTAATGTTGATGAGTTTGTTGCTGCATCAGATGCTGATAGAATAGTTGAGTTCTGGAACTTAGTATTTATACAATTCAACAAAGAAGAAGATGGAAGCTATAGTCCATTAAAGAACAAAAATATAGATACAGGTATGGGATTAGAAAGAATTGCAACTATAATGCAAGGTGTTGATAACATATTTGAAATAGATACAGTTAAGAACATATTAAATAAGGTATCAAGTCTTTCTGGTGTTGAATACGGAAAAGATAGCAACTCAGATATTTCATTAAGAATAGTAACAGACCATGTTAAAGCTGTAACTATGCTAATATCTGATGGAGTACAACCAAGTAATGAAGGAAGAGGATATGTTTTAAGAAGACTTCTAAGAAGAGCTGCAAGACATGGAAGATTACTTGGAATAAAAGGATTATTCTTAAAGGAAGTTGTTGATGCTGTTGTTGAAAACTATGGTGGAAACTATCCTGTATTAGTTGAAAATAAAGATTATATCACTAAGATAATCACTTTAGAAGAAGAAAGATTCAATGAAACTATAGACAGTGGAATGAACATATTAAATGGTTATATTGAAGAATTAGAGGCAGAAAAATCAAAAGTATTATCTGGTGAAAAAGCATTTAAATTATATGACACATATGGGTTCCCTATTGAATTAACAGAAGAAATCCTAGAAGAAAAGGGAATGTCTGTTGATAATGACGAATTCAAAAAAGAAATGGAAGCACAAAGAGAAAGAGCAAGAAGTGCAAGAGGAGAAACTTCTTATATGGGAAGTGAAGAAACTCCAATCAATAAAATAAAGGCAGATATTGAAACAGAGTTTGTAGGATATGGTTCTACTGAAGGAAAAGGTAATATACTAGTACTTGCAACAGATGATGCTTTTGTAGATGAATTAAAATCAGGAAACAAGGGTTATATAGTAATTGATAAGACTGTATTCTATCCTGAAATGGGTGGACAAATCGGTGATAAGGGTATAATTGAAGGAAGAAATGGTAAAGCTTATGTTGTAAACACAAAGAAAAATGTTTCTGGAAAAATTATTCACTATGTTGAAGTTAAAGAAGGAAGCTTTAGTGCTGGTGAAGAAGTTAATTTATTTGTTGAAAAACAAAGAAGAAGCTTTATAGCTAAGAACCATACAGCAACACATATGTTACAAGCTGCCTTAAAAGAAATAGTAGGTTCACATGTTCATCAATCAGGTTCATATGTAGATAATGAAAGATTAAGATTTGACTTTACTCACTTCCAGGCTTTAAGTTCTGAAGAACTTCAAAAAGTTGAAGATTTAGTAAATGAAAAAATCATGGAAGTTGCAAATGTAGAAACTAATCTTATGACTATTGAAGAAGCTAAGGAAAGTGGAGCAACAGCTTTATTTGATGAAAAGTATGGTGATAAGGTAAGAGTTGTAGCAGAAGGGGAATTCTCAAAAGAACTTTGTGGAGGAACTCACGTTTCAAATGTAGGAGAAATAGGATTATTTAAAATTGTAGCTGAAACAGGAGTTGCTGCTGGTATAAGAAGAATTGAAGCTGTAACAGGAATGCAAGCTATTAAATTTATGGAAGAAAAGCAAAGACTTTTAAGAGACGCTTGTGCTGGATTAAAATGTACAGAAAAAGACATATTAAAGAAAATTTCATCACAAAATGCTGAATTAAAAGAAAAAGATAAAGAAATATCAGAACTTAAATCAAAATTAACTTCAGGAGCTGAAGATGATATCTTAAATTCTGCAAAAGATATAAATGGTGTAAAAGCTGTAGCATATGCTTTAGAAGATGTTGATGGAAATGCACTAAGAGATTTAGCAGATAAGATTAGAAATAAGATGGGAAGCGGTGTAGTGGTACTTGTAAGCAAGATGAACGATAAAGTAAATCTTGTGGCAATGTCAACTAAGGATGTTCTTGATAAAGGTGTTCACTGCGGAAAAATCATTAAAGAAGTTGCAGCTGTAGTAGGCGGTGGCGGAGGAGGAAGACCAGACATGGCACAAGCTGGTGGTAAGAATCCGGAAAAAATTAATGAAGCTGTAGAAAATGCATATGAAATAATAGAAAAATTAGTTAAGTAGTATACATTTGAAGGAAAATAGGTTATAATTATTATAAGATAAGTGAATACAAAATATAATAAATGTTGATAATTAAGTATAGGTATTAAACTTCGTAAGGGGGTGAGCTGCTTTGGCAGCAAAGAATATGGATAATAACATTGATAAAACTATGCAGTTCGACTTGAATGTTAATAAAGAGGATATGACAAAAGCCATCTTAAATGATGTATATAATGCATTAAAGGAGAAAGGATATAATCCTATAAATCAATTAGTAGGTTATCTAATTTCCGGAGATCCTTCTTACATTACTAGTTATAACGGAGCAAGAGCTTTATTAAGAAAGCTTGAGAGAGATGAAATTATTGAAGAAGTAATAAAATCTTATTTAGAGATAAAGTAGAAAAGTGCCCGTATTTATCGGGCACTTTTAGTTTAAGGAGTACCATATGAGAATATTAGGGCTAGATGTAGGATCTAAGACAATAGGAGTAGCAATAAGCGATCCTTTAGGATGGACTGCTCAAGGTATAGATACCATAAGAAGAAAGAATAAAGAGCAGGATATAGAATTAGTCCATAAGATATGTAAGGATTATGGCGTTGAAACGATAGTTATAGGGCTTCCTAAAAATATGAATGGAACTATAGGAGAATCTGGAGAGAGAGTTTTAGCATTAGCGGAACTTATCAAGGAAAAAACTAATCTGCCTATAGAAATGTGGGATGAAAGATTAACTACAGTTGCAGCACATAGAGCAATGCTTGAAGCTGATCTTTCGAGAGGAAAGAGAAAGAAGATTGTTGATAAGGTAGCAGCAACGTATATATTACAAGGATATCTTGATAAATTAAGACTAAGCAAATAATGTTTTGTATATAAAATAAAATCTAAGGAGAATTTAATATGAAAAAAGACGATAAAATTATTAAATTATTTGATGAGGAAGGAAATGAAGTAAGTTTTAACGTAGTAGCTTTCTTTGATATAGTAAATCCAGAAACAGATGAAAAAAATGAATATGTAATTGTATATGAAGAAGGATACAGCGAAGATGATACATTTGCATTAAAAGTTATTAATGGAGAAGATGGCGAAGAATTATTAGAAGCAATAGATAATGAAGTAGAGTTAGCAGCGGTACAAGAAGCTTATAACACTATTTTTATAGATGAAGAATAATTAAAATAGAAAGAGGTGTTAGTGTGAGTGCTATCAATATTGATATAGAAGCATTAAAGGAAAGTTTAAAGCAAAAAGGTTACAAGTTAACGCCTCAAAGAAGATCAATTTTAGATATCATAATTGAAAAAGAAGGAATGCATTTAACAGTTGAAGAAATATATGACGAAGTTAAGAAAGTATGTCCTGAAATTGGTTTAGCAACAGTATATAGAACTGTTTTATTGTTTGAGGAACTAAATGTTATTTACAAATTAGATTTAAATGATGGGTGTAGCAGATATGAATTAGTTCATGAAGATGAAGAACATAGGCATCATCATTTAATATGTAATAAATGTAAAAAAGTTATTGAAGTGCAAGATGATCTTCTAGAGGAATTGGAAGAAAGAATTCGAAATACCTATGGCTTTGACATATTAGATCACAGTGTGAAATTTTTTGGAATATGTTCTGAATGTAAAAATAAAGAAGAAAAGTAAGAAGAAAGGTATAACTCAAAAGTGTTGAGAAAAACCCTTTTATATACATATTAAAGAAGAAAAAGGAGGGGACATATGAAAGGAGAAAAAGCCAAGGTTAAGATTATTCCATTAGGAGGACTAAATGAAATAGGAAAGAACATGACTGCTATTGAATATAAGAATGATATAGTTATCATAGATTGCGGTTTGAAATTTCCAGATGAAGATATGTTTGGAATAGATGTTGTTATACCAGATATAACATATTTATTAAAGCATAAAGATAAGGTTTCAGGTATATTCTTAACTCATGGCCATGAAGATCATATAGGTGCGTTACCATATGTTTTAAAACAACTTAATGTACCGGTATATGGTACAAAATTAACTTTAGGAATTGTACAAAGTAAATTAAAAGAACATAATTTATTAAGTACAACTGAGCTTATTACAGTAAAACCAAGAGATGTAGTAAGATTGAATTCTGTATCAGTAGAATTCATTAAAACTAACCACTCAATTGCGGATTCTGTTGCTATAGCAATTCATACTCCATTAGGTGCTGTTCTGCATACAGGAGATTTTAAAGTAGATTATACACCAATTGACGGTGAACCAATGGATTTTGCAAGATTTGCAGAGTTAGGCAAAAAAGGAGTATTATTAATGATGGCAGATTCTACTAATGTAGAAAGGCCAGGATATACTATGTCTGAAAAAATAGTTGGAGAAAGTCTTTGTCGTATTTTTGGTAAGAGTAAAGGAAGAATTATTGTTGCAACATTTGCATCTAATATTCATAGAATACAACAAATAATTGATGCTGCAGCTATGTATGGAAGAAAGGTAGCTGTTTCAGGCAGAAGTATGGAGAATATAGTACAAGTAGCTATAGAGCTTGGTTATATTAAAATCGAAAAAGAAAACTTAGTAAGTATTGATCAAATTAACAAATATAATAATGATGAGATAGTTATTATTACAACAGGAAGTCAAGGAGAGCCTATGTCAGCATTAGCGAGAATGGCTACTTCTGAGCATAGAAAAGTCAATATAGTTTCAGGAGATACAATTATTATTTCAGCTACTCCTATTCCAGGAAATGAAAAATTAGTATCTAGAGTTATTGACCAGTTATTTAAGAAAGGTGCTGAAGTTGTTTATGGTTCTTCAGAAGCGGTACATGTATCAGGGCATGCTTGTCAAGAAGAATTAAAATTAATGCAAACTTTAGTTAGACCAAAGTATTTTATTCCGGTTCATGGAGAATATAGACATCTTAAACAACATGGTGAATTAGCTAATAGTATTGGAGTGCCAAAGTCAAATATATTAATACCTGAAATTGGTGATGTTATTGAAGTTACAAGAAATAGCATTAAGAAGAGTGGTTCTGTAATTTCGGGACAAATATTTGTAGATGGTCTTGGTGTTGGAGATGTTGGAAATATAGTTATTCGAGATAGAAAACATTTATCTCAAGATGGGATATTGACAGTTGTTGTGACGTTATCAAAAGAAAATAAAGCTATAATTGCAGGTCCAGATATTATTTCAAGAGGTTTTGTATATGTAAGAGAATCAGAAAAATTAATGGATGAAGCAAGAGATATAGTTAGAAATGTCTTTGCTAAATGTGAAGAGCAAAAAATAACTGACTGGTCTACTTTAAAATCAACAGTTAGGGATGAACTAAGATCATTCCTATATGAAAAAACTAAGAGAAAGCCTATGATTTTACCAATAATCATGGAAATTTAACACTTAGTTGACAAGAATACTATATGATAGTAAAATATCTAAGAGATTTTAAATTGGGTACTTGTGTATCCAATTTTATTTTTGGGTAAAATATTTATAGGTTTACATAGTAAGAATAAAATTACTGATTTAAATTAATTGGAGGAAAGTAAATGGAATTAGTTACTAGAAATGATATTAGAAATATAGCAATAATAGCCCACGTTGACCATGGTAAGACTACTTTAGTTGATGCTATGTTTAAGGCAAGTCATGTTTTCAGAACAAACGAAAAGATGGATGAGAGAGTAATGGACTCTAACGACTTAGAAAAGGAAAGAGGAATAACAATACTTTCTAAAAATACAGCAGTTATGTACAATGACATAAAGATTAACATTGTTGATACACCAGGACATGCTGATTTCGGTGGAGAAGTTGAACGTGTACTTAAGATGGTTGACTCAGTTTTATTAGTAGTTGACTCTTATGAAGGACCAATGCCTCAAACAAAGTTCGTTCTTAAAAAGGCATTAGAATTAAAATTAAAGCCAATCGTTGTAATTAACAAAATTGATAAACCAAATGCAAGACCAGAAAATGTTATTGATGAAGTGTTTGATCTATTCTTAGAATTAGGAGCAGATGATGAACAATTAGACTTCCCAATAATATATGCATCAGCTAGAGAAGGATTTGCAAGATTTAATGTTGAAGATACGAATGAAGATATGGAACCACTATTTAAAACAATAGTAGACCATGTTGAACCACCTAAAGGTGAAATAGATGGACCTTTCCAAATGTTAGTTACAACATTAGATAGCAGTGAATATGTTGGAAAGATAGCTATAGGTAAGATACATAGAGGTACAGTAAAGAAAAACCAAAGTGTTGCATTGGTAAGACAAGATGGGACTAAATCAAATTATAGAATTACAGCTGTATTTGGATATAATGGATTAAAGAGAGAAGAAGTTGAAGAAGCAGGACTTGGAGATATCATAGCTGTAAGTGGTGTTTTAGATGCTAACATAGGTGAAACTATAGCAGATGCTCAAAATCCAGAAGCTTTACCATTCATCAAGATTGATGAGCCAACTCTGAGCATGAACTTCATGGTTAATGATTCACCTTTCGCTGGTAAAGAAGGTGAATTTGTAACTTCAAGACACTTAAGAGATAGATTAATGAAGGAATTAGAAACTAATGTAAGTTTAAGAGTTAAAGAAATAACTCCAGACTGTTTCGAAGTTTCAGGAAGAGGGGAACTTCACTTATCAGTACTTATTGAAACAATGAGAAGAGAAGGATTTGAATTACAAGTTTCTAAACCATCTGTTATTTTTAAAGAAGAAAATGGTAAGAAGGTTGAACCAATAGAACACTTAACAATTGATGTACCAGAAGAATTCATGGGAGCTGTAATGGAAAAAATGGGTCCTAGAAAAGGTGAGATGGTTAATATGACATCAGCTGTTAATGGATATACAAGACTTGAATTTAGTATTCCAGCAAGAGGACTTATAGGATTTAGAAATGAATTTATGACTGATACAAAAGGTAATGGAATCATGAACCATGTGTTTGAAGGATATGCTCCATATAAAGGAGAGATAGAATCTAGAAGTAGAGGTTCAATAGTATCATTTGAACAAGGGGATGCAATTGCTTATGGATTGTTCAATGCACAAGAAAGAGGAAGATTATTCATAACTCCAGGAACTCCAGTATACCAAGGTATGGTTGTTGGTGAATGTTCAAGAGCTGATGATTTAGATATAAATGTTTGTAAAGGAAAGAAACTTACAAATACTAGAGCTTCAGGATCAGATGATGCAGTTAAGTTAGTTCCAATTACTCCAATGACTTTAGAGCAATCAATAGAATTTATAGGAAATGATGAATTAGTGGAAGTAACTCCAGAAAGCATCAGAATAAGAAAGAGATACTTAGATGCTGCTGAAAGAAAGAGAATGATAAGCAGAAGCAAAAAATAATTATGTAAATTGTTTAAAATTTGATAGAAAAGTATTATAATAGTGAATAGCTAAGTGTTTTAGCTATTCACTTTTAAATACAGGGGGTATTTATGAAGAAAAGAGTTAAAAATACCAACAAATTAAAAAGAAGAAGAAAAAAGAGAAAAAGAAATTCTAACATAATTATTGGTTTGATATTGATTATTATTTTATTTTTAGGAATTTTTAAATTTACATCTACAATAAATAAACCACTTAAAATTTCTAATGAAGAAGTAGTTTTAGTTGAAGAGGGAGATAGCTTTTATAGTATTGTCTCAAAATTAAAAAGTGAAAATAAAATAAAAAGTCCATTGATTATAAAAATATATGCAAAATTAACTGGGCTAAATTTAGAAGTTGTTCCTGGTAGTCATACATTAGAAAAGGGAATGTCAGTAAAAGAAATTGCAGAAACTTTAAAGGATGCAAGTAACGCAAATGCAATAACTGTTACTATTCCAGAAGGTTTCAATATTGAAGATATCTCTACAAGA
>OGIQ01000547.1_pt1 | contig 11807 bp, 8 predicted proteins | sample 1571811 | NCBI WGS metagenome assembly OGIQ01 (sample SAMEA2582103, study PRJEB24529) | metagenome | biome: Human gut stool | place: China | collected 2011
TAGATGAAGAAATCGCTGAAAATAGATTTAACAAGGGGAAGTGCTGTCCTTTTTGTAATCATGATAAAATATCTAAGTATGGAAAATATCATGGTAAGAACGGTGTTAAACAAAGGTATAAATGCCAAAATGCAGAGTGCAAAAAAACTTTCAATGATTTTTCTAAATCTCCAGTTTCAAGTAGTAAAAAGGGATTAGATAAATGGCTACTATACGCTCAATGTATGGTAAACGGTAATACCATTAGGCAATGTGCTGAAATCGTTGAAATTAATATTGCAACAGCTTTCTTTTGGAGGCATAAAATTATAGACGCAATTAGAAAGTTTGTTGGCTATGGTTCTCTTGAAGGTGTTATTGAACTTGATGAGACTTATTTTGCCCTTAGCTATAAAGGTAATCATAGTAAAAGTTCTAGTTTTACTATGCCAAGGGAATCAAGAAAGCGTGGCAAAGAAATAAATACAAGAGGTATATCAAAGGAATTTGCTTGTGTATTGTGCGGTGTAGATAGATTAGGAAATATATATACTGGTTTAATATGTGATGGTAGACCTAAATATACTGATATAGATAGAGCTTTATCGGAAGTTGTTGAAGATAATTCTATATTATGTACAGATAAACATAGAAGTTATATACCTTTTGCCGCTCAACATAATTTTGAGTTACATCAAATTAGGGGTGGGAGAAAAAATGTGGATATATATAATATTCAAAGAGTTAATGCTTTTCATAGTAGCTTAAAAAGATGGATAAGGAAGTTTAACGGCGTTTCAACCAAGTTCTTAACAAACTACCTATTTTGGTATAAATGGACCCAATTATTTAAAACAGAAATGGAAATAAATAAGCCTAAAAAGTTCTTTGTTCATGCCAATTCAACATATTCTATATCTTTAATAAAGGATTTTAAGATTAGAAGACCAATATATGTATAAAAGGTAAAATTTGTTTTTATTTTACTGTTTTTAGTGTACAATAAATATAATGATTGATGAACAATTGTATTATATTGTGAGAGGAATAGGGATTAACAAGGGGGCAAATATATTGAAATTTCAAAGAGGAAAATTTGACATTATATTGAATGGCTTATGCTTGATAATTTTAGTTAGCACAATTTTATTTCTTATATTAACTTGGTCAAAAATTCCTGATAAAGTACCTATGCACTATGATTTTGCTGGGAATATTGATAGGTGGGGTTCAAAATTAGAAATACTTATTTTACCCATTATTACATGGATTATGTATGTTTTTATGACAATCATTGAAAAATTTCCAGAAGCATGGAATACAGGAGTTAAAGTTACAGAAGAAAATATAGAAAGAGTTTATTCTACCTTACTCCATCTTGTAAGCACAATAAAATTTATAATGGTGTGCGTGTTTGCATATCTTACAGTACAGACAGCATTGTCATTTGAATTATCTGCATGGTTTACACCTATATCTCTTTTGGTTATATTTGGTAATTTACTTTATTGGATTTTGAAGTTATATAGGGTTAAATAGTTTTTGAAATTCTAATATGTCCAGTATATTTAGATAAACAATCTTAATATTATACGATTCAAATAGGATGTCCAATGGACGTCCTATTATGTTATGCTAATTTCAACACTATTTTAAAACAAAGCCAAAAAAATAGCTATCGCTAGCTGATTTTAATCAGCTAATGATAGCTATTGATGATGTTGTATTAGTATTATTAATCTCTCATATAATATAAAAATTTAATAATTTATTGCTATACTTAGAAAAATTCATACTATAGAATCTTAATTACTCTTTTAATTCTCTAATATAAAATTCTACAGTTGCTCCATTAAACTCATTATTATAAGCTTTAATTTCTCCACTATAATTTAAAACAATTTTTTTCGATATATATAAACCTAATCCAAAATGGTTTTTATCAGATTTATTTTGATAGAATGCGTCAAATAGTGTATTTATATCAGAATCTTTAAATCCTTTTCCAGTATCAATACATTTAAAGTATATTTTATCACTTACTTCTTCGTCAAAAACATTAAGAGTTATACTTCCACTATCAGTAAACCTAATACTATTAAATAATATATTATCAATTACTCTATTTAGCATAGATTCATCTAAAATATAGTACTTTTTATTTAAATTTACGTTGAACTTAATAATTAAATCTTTTTTAGTTATTAAGCTTAATAATTCCATTCTCTTTTCTTTTAAAAACTTATCTAAGTCAACTCTTTGAACTCTAAATAAAAAATCTAAATTTTCTACTTTATATATTAAAGAAAGATTATTTGTAAGATTGATCATTTTATCACAATTTTTCTTTATTATTGCCATTGAATTAGATATAGAAAATCCCTCCATATCCTTTAAATCATTTATAAGTTCAATTTCCCCAGATATAACTGTTATTGGTGTACGTATATCATGTGATATAGATGATATCATCATTTGCCTTTCATTCTCTACTTTAGATAATCCTTCAATATTTTTCTTTAATTCATCAACCATTATATTGAATGACTCTTGTATTGTTAAGAACTCTTTGCCATTTAATCCATTTATCTTAAATGAAAAATTTCCATTTGAAATATTATTTGAAGCTTCTATTAATATACAAATATTTTTTTGTATTGATTTATATAGTTTTCTTGTAAATAAAAATAAATACACAATAAAAAATATTATAGGAGAACTAAGTAAAATATAATATACAATGACTACATAAGGATTATCCTTTATATTGTTGACAGTATAGCTAAAGGGAGCCTTAAGAATATAAATATATTTTATAGAATCATCTTTTATTAACGGTACTCCTCTATATACATATCCATCTTTAACTGAATTAAATTTTAAATATTTTAATATATCAACCTTTGAATTTATAATATCAATATCTCCAAATAAATGCTTACCATTAATATCTACAACTTCACCTTTAATTTTATTAGAGTATTCATTTAAATCTATCAAATTTCCCTCTAAAATTGAATCTGTATTGTTAATTATTTCATTTTCTATAGAATCCAAATATTTCTCATAATGGTCCGTAGATTTGCTATAGTTACTAGAATAAATGATAAAAATCATCAAAAATATATATGCAATAATTGTTGATATAAAGGTATAAAGAAATATTTTAATAACAAGTAAATAAAATTCACTTTTTATTGTTTTTACCTTACTTATACAACGTCCCATTTATATCCAAAGCCATAAACTGTACTTATATATGTGTTTTCTGAATCTTTCATTTTTATTTTTTTTCTTATATTCTTTATACTTTCAGTTACAGTTTCCAAATAACTTTCCGAATCTTGTCCCCAAACTCTATCAAATATTTGTTCTTTAGAAAACATAATATTTTTATTTAACATGAAAAGTTCAATTATTGCATATTCTTTTTTAGTTAATTTCAATTTTGATCCATGACAAAATACCTCTTTTGCCATAATATCAATAGTTATATTTTTAGAAGTTAACATATATTTTTTACTTCTTGTAATTCGTTCTTCCCGTCTTAAATGACATTCAACTCTCGCGAGTAATTCTTTTAATCCAAATGGCTTAGTAATATAATCATCGCCACCAATTGATAGTGCACCTACTTTATCTTCTTCTAAATTTTTAGCACTTAAAAATATTATAGGACAGCTGATCTTGTCCCTAATAATACTACAAAGCTCTAATCCATTCATATCACTCATCATTATATCTAATAATATCAAATCAAACTCCTTAGATATAATATTTTCTAAAGCTTTATTCCCTTCTTCATATGTTTCAACATAATAATTATTAAATTCCAGATATTGTTTTACCATCCTACAGATGTCTTCATTATCATCAACAACAGCTATTTTTTTTTGCTCCATATAATCACCCAATTTCCCCAAAATAATATTTATAGTTCTATTTATTGTAATGAAAATGCATAATCCCATGGTGTTTTAATACCATTTTCTATAGCTAATATTGTTAATAATATTCCAACAACACCATCTATTATTCCAATATAGTCATAATATTTCGTTTTCTCATTATCCTTTTCAATATTATAAAATCCAAAAGCAGCTTTCTCATCATATAAATCTAATACTTTATTTATTAGATTTACAGAATGTTCATTAAAATATTCTATATTTGTTATTTCATAAAATCTTTTTGAAATATATGCAACACCTGAAAATCCATGACAAAATGTTGGTGAATAAATACCATTTAATCTTTTTATAGCTTTTTTCATTGCATCAACACTACTATCTATATATTCTCTTTTATTCAATGATTTTCCTGCAATAAGTAAAGAATACGCAACTCCTGGTGTTCCATAACACCAAGCATCTCTACTATTTGTCTCATTCACTTCATTATTTATATATTCTTCTAAAGATATGTGAGAGCCCCAATAATTTTTTTCATCATCTTCAATATGAAATTTCATAAGAAAATCACTTATTTTAATAATAGTTTCAATTTGATTAGGTAATTTAATTTCTAATTTAGCACTGTTGCATAATACTAACAACATACCTGGTATTCCATGGGATAATCCTATATTAAAGCATCCATTTGGCCAAAGATCTTTATCATGCTTTAAAAATTGATTTTCTGCTGGTATATACCATCCTGGAATTACTAAGTTATCCCAAATTTTATCTTTACATATTTCTATTATATATTCTACTATAAGAATCAGAGCTTCTTTCATTTTATTATCATTATTAAATAGCATACAATAATTTGCTACTCCGCATAAACCTTCAATGACATCATAATCAGACATATGGATATCTTTCTTAGATTTTAATTCCAATACTAATTTTTTAATTAACTTTTCAATAAATGAATTTATATTCTCAATAAATGATGCATATCTAGTTCTATTGTGAGATAGACAAACAGCTGAAAGTCCTATTCCAGAAGCACCACTAAACATAGCTAGTGAAGAAATACCTTGCTCTTCTATAAGTCTTCCCATTTTAAGCATATATTCATGCCCTATATTATCAAATCCTTCTTCTGGATATTGTTCATTTAATTCACCATACAATACACAAAGAGCTGGTATTCCATGACTTAAAGTTAACTCTCTAAATGGGTTTATAGTTATTCCCTCTACATTTATAAAATTTCTTTCGTTATTTACAGTATCCTTTATATAATCATAATCTGATAATTTTTTTGCTATAGATATAATTAAACTTTTTATTCTTTCTTTTTCCATTGATTTTCACTCCTTTAAAATGTTTATAATAAGGTTAACTATATTTCTTAACCTTTATATATCAAAGTCTATATGACCTAGCTTTTCCTTATGACTCAATATTTAATAATATTGATTTGTAATCAACTTCTAGATTCCTTGATTCAAAACAAGAATCCAAAACTTATTCATGCCATTCTTTAAGAAGAACATTTATTGCAATGAATTGTGAACATTTTAGAACAATAACTTTACTATGTACTTTTTAATGTTCTAATGTTAAAGTTGACTAACTACGAGAGTTAGCTATTACGATATAATAATTTAATTATATGTGATGTAAAATTAGAGCTACAAATATATGAAGTGAATTTAACCGGTGAACAATCTAATATTTCAAATTTAATAAGCTTACTGGATAAAATAGATACTTAGTCTAGCTAAAAAACTCAAAAATAAGTTTGATTCAAAAGCAAATTATAATATTAAGGTATTTTACATGTGTAGTTAAAAATAGACGTATTACTAACTTATATTGATTAAAAACTCAGTTGTAGGAAATAAAAGATTCATTGCTAATCTAAGCACTTTGTTATCAGTTTTAATCGCCACAATCCTTATAAATAAGATTAATATGCTTCGCTCCTTAGCAATCTTAAACGCATGAGTTAGATTTTTAATAACCAATATTTCGCATTTAATCTTCCTCATAGTAATAGTCTATATTTTTTACGTTACATTATTAGTAATTAACATCAAATTTTCTATTCATAATTCTTTCATTTATATTCAATTTTAAAAAATCAATTATGCCTATCTTTAATATTTATAGCTATAATAATTACTTTTATCTTAAAATAAGTAATTTAACACCTATCAATTAAAGAATAGGTCTAAACTACTTATTTCTAATATTACAAATTTTTATTTTACAATTTTATCTTGCTTTATCCCCTCTAATTCATACATTTTTTTATATACAAAATTATTCTTTATTAATTCTTGATGAGTTCCATTACCAACTATCTCCCCTTCATTCATTACAATAATTCTATCTGCTAACATGGCAGTTGACAATCTGTGAGAGATAAATATACCAATTTTATCTTCTGTCATTTTAAGAAACATATCTATAACTTCTTTTTCTGCTATAGGATCTAATGCTGAACTTGGTTCATCTAATATATAAAGAGAAGCATCCCTAAAAAACGTTCTTGCTATAGCTATTTTCTGCCATTGACCACCTGAAAGTTGTCTTCCATCTTGGAACCATAATCCCAATTGTTCATCTAAGTTACTAATAAATGTGGCACTGGCTTTATCTAATGCTTTTTTCATATTTTCATCATTATCTATACTTTCTATATTTCCAAATCCTACATTTTCCCTTACAGTCATCTCATACTTTGTGAAATCTTGAAATAATACTGCTATACAATTTTTTAATTGTGCTTCATTATAATTATTAAGTGATATTCCATTATATAATATACTGTTTTCCTTTACTTCGTATAATTTAGAAATAAGTTTTACTAATGTGCTTTTTCCAGAACCATTAGCTCCAACAATAGCAACTCTTTCTCCTTTTTTTATATTAAGATTGATATTATTTAATACTACATTTGGAGAATTAGGATATTTGAATGTTAAATTTTTAATATCTAAAGTTTCAATATCACTAATATTTTTTAATTCTTTATTTTCAATATTAAAATTTTCTTCTTCTAAATCTAAGAACTGAAATAATTGACTAATATATAGATTATTCTCATATAATGTATATACAGTATTTAATATTTCTTTACAGTTATTTTGAATTAAATTCAATGCATTAATAAATCCTACAACATTACCTATCAAAATTTCTCCTATAAGGGCTGAATAAATTATTATAAATAATATAATTGATGTACATGCTTGTTGAACAAATTCAAATATAAATGTAAAAATAGATCTTTTTTTAAATAACTTTATATCTTGTTTAACAAACTTGCTATTAATACTATCAAATTTATTCAATACATATTGGCCTATGCCATAAGATTTTATTTCCTTAAATGTATTATCTCTAGTTACTAAGTAAGATAAGTACCATGATTTTCTTTTATCTGTAGCTCTTTCCCAATTAATATTAAATTCCCTTTGACCTATTTTAAAAAAATATACTGAAAATGTTATTGGAATTAATACTAAAATGAGTAAAACCCAAGGCTTCCAATTTATTATTATACTTACAGATGAAAAAAGTGTAACCATTGATGTTATAAGATTTAATATAGATAGAAATACTTGATATGGCCTATAGGAAGTTTCACTTTGAACCCTTTGCAACTTATCATAAGTTTCAGAATCCTCAAAATCTTTTAATGATAACTTTATACATTTATTCATTATTTTATAGTTTAATTTATAATTAATTAATGTTTGAAATTTATTTTGATAATACTCCATAATGGATCCAATAGTATCACTAAATAAGTTTGCGCATATATAAAATATAAAGGCAGCTAAAACTCTATTAAAATCTTTAGTTGTAATCATATTTAACAGGTATTGGGAACCAAATAAAGTAAATATAGGGCATATCCCTAAAATAATACTTAGGAAAATTATAATAAAAAAGCTCTTCTTGTGTACCTGCTTTATTAATTTAATTGTTTTAGGTATCATCTTTACTGCCTTTACTACATCTTTTAACGACACATTATCATTATAATCTTCTATATTCAATTTTTATCCTCCTCCTAAGCTAAAATATCACTAATTTTTAAAATATTTTAATGCATATAAACAATGAGATGATAGTGCTCTAACTTTCTTTTCAAATTCTCTATCAATTCCAAATAACCTATTAAAATGTAAGTGAATTATGCTATCTAAAATTGATAACTCTGTTGATGAGAGTAAATTTTCTCGCACTTTATTTCCGTAATATCTTACTATCTCATGTCTTATATTTAAGATACCTAGAAGAATAACTCCTGAGTTTGTTTCTCTTAAGCCTTTCCAATTTTCATTACTATTACATAATTTCATATATTCACTTCTATTTTTCTTAAAATCATCTCTATAATCAGACTGACTAACTTGTGAACGTAAATACTCAACTTGTTCTTCATATTTAAGTCCAAAGCTTTCCATATAATGTATTTCTGAAATCATACCTATTAATTCGTTGCTAAAAGTAATATTTCCTTCTCTTTTTTGAGTTAATATATTCTCTGTTACTAAGCTATCAAAATAAAATACTTTTTCTGCAATGTCAATTAAATCAATTCCACCATAACGTTCTATTTCCCTATCATAAGAATCTAATGCAAAATGAGTCATAAGACCTTCTTCTTTTAACATATCTAACCATCTTCTTAAATCTGGATAAATTTCTAAAAGTTTATTTTCTTTTCCATTAAGCCTTAAACGTATATGCTGCTCTGGATCAACATATCTCATAAAGAAGTATTTTTCTATTTTATTATTCGTAACCAAGCTATTACAATATTCAGAAATATAATAAGCTATTAAATCATCTGCATTTGAACTTGTTCCATATAATTTAAGATAAATCCATTCATCAAAAGGAGCTTTAATACGCTTATTAGATAAACTACTTATATTATTCAATTTTTTAGAAAACTTTGTTTGAATTATTTCATCCGTATTTGCTTTAATAAGTGGTATAACCAATTCACATGTATAATTATAATCTATATTTTTAACAATATTACTCCCATCATATTCATATGAAGTTAGAACTATTTCTTCAAATGTATTTTTACATTCATTAAAAAGTATTTTTATACATTCTTCACTTTCACTATTTAGAAGAATTCTATTATCTGCAAAAGTCAAATAAACATATTTAGGCAAATTATATTGACTACAGTAATTTTTAAACATTTCTTTAAATTTATTAAATTCTGTTTTTTTAGTAATTTTCATATTAATTCTATTTAATTTCCAAGTTTCAGGTGTTATTGTGAAATTATTGTATTTAATGGCTGGAATATATGAAAAGTTCTTATACACATCATTCCAGGGGAAATCATACCAAAGCCTCTTTCCTTCTAAACTTATGTCATATAAAAATCTAATAGCGTTAGGTGCAGCTTGAGGATTTAACATATTATTCATTGTAATTAATAGTTTTTTATTTAATGTTTTACTTTTGGCATAAAACTGATTATTTTCTATTCCAATAAAAATATCATCTAATTTTAATCTGCTTATATTATCCTTGCAACCATTTGTAAATAATGAAATCTCATAATCACTTTCATGAATATTTCTAGTTACATTTGCATTTCTCACTTCATTTGGTAAATATGATATTTCACATGTAACATATTCATCACTATTTTTAAGTTTTTTTATTTCATCATTTAAAGATTTAAAAAAGTCACTTGAATTATCCATCATATGCGAAAAACGCCCAAAACTTTTTCCTGCACTAGTTGAACCTAAATTAGGACCAATATAATACCTAAAATCTGTACTATTATACTCATTAACTTGACCTTTCATTATTATGTTAACTTCTAATGAATCAGGAATGTTTTCATAGCTTATTTCTTCTATTTCCAACTCTTTAATTTCATTATCTTTTATTACGATACTATTTTCTTTATTTTTTATTGCATATAAATACTTTTCAATGAAATAATCACGCACATTATCATTTACAGATTTAGTAATAGCAATATCTAATGATCTATTATTAGATGGACGTTTATAATTAAGTGGACCACCTATTCCAATATCATTATCTAATAATTCTAATAAAGCTACTTCCCTATCTTGTCCATATTTTTCAACAAACTCTTGTTTATATCTTGATAAAAACGGTTCTGGATTTTCTATTGCCATAGACAATTTAAACAATATATTCATAAGATTATTTATTTCTGATATTATTTTCTTATTTATTTTTTTTTCTTTTAAATTCAATTTTGTATCAACTTGTAATAGGTTTTTTACATTTGATACATCTTTCATTTTTTTACATATATCTAAATAAAGTTCTTCTCCTTTTCCAAAAAGAGATTTATTATATACATCTATCTCATTTTTAATATCTATTAAATCAGAAATTATAGGAATTTGGATTTTTAATTTTTTTAATTCATTAATAATATAATCAAACTGATCTAACACTGTTAAAGGAGGTCTTAAATTTGAAATTAAATATTCCTTTTCAATTAATTGTTTTAAAAATTTTTCAATTGTTTCCTCATCAGCATTTGAATATTCATCCAATAATACCTGTTTTAATTTATTATATTCTATACAATCTTTAGCCAATTCATATGTTCTCATAAACGGTTTAGTAGCTCTAACACTTATTTCACCAATTCTATTATTATCTTCTTTTAGTGTAGAATGAATTAATAACGCTCTATTTCCTTTTATATAAATCCCATCATTTATTTTAAAAGTTAAAAAATCAAAATACTCATTTTCTAAATTCTTAACTATACTTACAATCCATTCTAAATCAGGCCTTGCAAATTTTTCAAAACTCTTCTCTTCACACAAAATTAAAGTTTCTTCATCAGTATATTCTCCAAAATCTACTCCTGAAAATAAACCAAATGGTGTAGGTCTAATACTCATTCTAATTAAATACTTATATATTGATTGAATAAAATAATCAAACTTTTTAATTTCTTTTCCATTACAAAAATCAATAAGTGTATTATACAGAGTTTTACTAGATACTAAAATTGCTTCTCTAAAATTTTGATTACTGCAAATTTTAAATAATCTATCTTTTAAGTTATTTATATCAGTATCATTATCAAAAAAATCAAAATATTTATTTGATGGAAATGTTGGTGTTCTAATCATAAAAGTATTTATAGTCTTATATAGATCTTTCATTGTAATTATCCCCTTATCCTATAATATGTTGTTTTTCTAAAAAATCTTATACTTTTATATTTCATAAAGTATAAACTAAGGTGCTTGTACAAAAAGGCAGTAAAAAATATATTTATTCTTTACTGCCTTTTTTTGCATTAAATCTTTATTAACACTTAATACAAGAGTTACAAGATACACAAGAATTTTGTGTTATACACATTAATACTCCTGTAATACATCCTGGAGTACATAAAGATTTGCTAGTTATAGCTGGTTCCACCTTTTGGGCATCTACCTTTACCTTTACATCTAAATCGAAATCATTTAATTTTGCCATATTCCATTTCCCCTTTTCTTTTTAATATATATTTTTTATTTTAATATTAACCATTTATACAGTAATTATAAGTAATCATAATCTTAAAGCAAATTTAAAGTAAACTTAACAATTATTAAGTATATATGAATGCCAAATAATTATTTATATAAATTAGTTAATAGAAAAAACTAATTTTTTTATATTTATATTTTAATATTTTTATTTCTAAATTATTGTAATATCACTAACTAAAATCGCTTATATAAACATTCTCCTCAAGTTTATATTTTCTTTTTTATCAAGCAAAAAAATTTCTAGAATATAAATTTATCTACATACCATTTAACTATAGTTATCTTTTTTACTTCTTTTTTCTCTAAGGAGATTAAATTTTTTATATATTTAAAATAAAGGCTA
>OGIQ01000549.1_pt1 | contig 11782 bp, 10 predicted proteins | sample 1571811 | NCBI WGS metagenome assembly OGIQ01 (sample SAMEA2582103, study PRJEB24529) | metagenome | biome: Human gut stool | place: China | collected 2011
AAGCTAAAAAAGAAGATATTAAATGCCAATATATCTTTGTTAGCCACGGTCACGATGACCATTATGGCGATACAGAATTCATCGCTAAAGCAAATGATGCACTCGTTATCTCTACAGCTGAGATAGCCGGTAAAGCAGCCGCTGCTGGTTGTCGCGCTCATGCTATGCATTTAGGCGGCAAATTTGACTTTGAATTCGGTTCTGTTCGCATAGTTCCAGCCTTCCATGGTGCTGGTATTCCTGGCGGCCATGCAGCCGGTTGTATCGTAGACTTCTACGGAGATATTGTATACTTCGCAGGTGATACAGCACTCTTTAGCGATATGAAATTATTAAATCGCTTTGGCGATATCGACTATGCTTTGCTCCCTATCGGTGATAACTTCACAATGGGCGTTGAAGATGCTGCTCTAGCTGCTTCTTATGTAAAAGCTCGTATCTCCATTCCAATTCACTACAAAACATGGCCTGTTATCGACCGTGAACCAGGCGTATTTACAAGCTTAGTAGAAGGTAAATACAACCAAACAGCACTTATCATCGATCCAGGTTCTTCTATCGAACTTAATAGCTAATGTAATAGAATTTTGATTACATAGAAATGACGCAATTCCAATGAATTGCGTCATTTTTTATATTCTTTTACAGACAAGCCCTATTACAAATCCAAGATATATCCATATTCATATCGAAAATAAGGTCTATATCTCTTGGTTTGCCATGGAGAAGCCCCCACGATTGGACATGCGTACAAATTCGTCTATATCCTGTGTTTCATCCACACCTACATAGCCTAGCTCGCGAACCATACCGTATGGATTATGCAAGGATAATTGAGGGTTTTCACCGGTAAGGACCCACAAAACCTTATAGCCCCTAGGAGCTTCACGTAAACGTTCCTCTCCTTTGCCATCCGTGAAGTATACTAGCAAATCTACACGATTCTGATTAGCTAATGCAAACACTGGAGAAAATGCTGTAGCACCGCGTACATCAAGGCGAGGCTTTACATCTTTTACAGATTCCATTGTATACGTACGGCGCACCTCATTATCACATTCTACAACAGTAATACGATGATTATAGGCATGTACAATTTGCAGTACTTGTTCTAATGCATTCGTAAACTCTGCATCTGTAATACTACCACTCATATCAAGAGCCACCCATACATTTGCCTTATGTTGACGCAAGGTACCAGATAATTCCAATCGTTCAGGCTGACGACGATTGCGACGCATCGTCGTTTTTTTGTACCCACTAGCGACCTTGCCCATCAGCTTTTTAAGATAAAAATACCATGGCAGAGCACGACGTGTCTTTTGGAATGTATCGATAAGACTTTTAACATACCCTTCCATGTCCCCTTTTGAGGCCTCATTGATATAACGTTCTGTAATTTGGTCCATCGTATCTGTATCAATGGAATCGGATTCATCCCAAATATCATGACTCGTTTGAGGATCAAACTCCATAGCTACTGCCGTATCAGAGTTATCTACAGGCACAAAGAGTTCTGGTTTTTCCTTCATCGCCTTATCGATGGCTTTCGCATAGTACTCAATGGTGCGGAATCGTTTGAGCATCAATCCAAAACGTTCATTCACATTGGCTACAGTAACCGCATCACGATCCACATTTTCTAAATAGTCATTCACTACCATGTCCATAGCCATATGTACCGCAGTTTTATTGAAGCTTTGACTCAACGCTTTTACCCGCATCAAATGTGCAGAAATGATATGAAGAATTTCACGTTTAATACCATCCTTCATTACATCTGGCGGTTGGCGTAATAAGATGAACGGATTGACATATAATACATAGCCACCTTGCTTTAGGTTAATACCAAAGGCACTGGTCATATCAAAGCGAATGCGATGGGCCATTTGCAAATAGAAGTAACCAAAGAATTGATCCTCCTCAAGTAACAAGCTATTCACATCATGTAGAATATTCCACAACCGTTGCTCATAAGCAGGTGTCATGACAGCTTGTTGCATAACAGCAAGGTCTGTACCTTCTACCTGCATCTCATCTAGGGCACGGCCTATGGTCCCTATATGACTATCTGACATATTGTGATTCATCATATCTGCTGCTATGCGTTGTGGTTCCATGCTATGATGTTGCGCTTCATAACTATCCACATAAGCTTCGTAAGCGGCATAGATTTGCGTATATAACGCCTCTGACTCACGATGAATGCGCTCTCGCTTTGCATGCCATCGATCAAGAGCCGCGATAGCCTTTTCATCATAGTACCCTGTTTTTTCCCACCCGTCTATATGGGTGAGTAAATCAGAGGCATCGCGAATATCATCCTTATCTAAATTTCGTTGCATCATTCCACCTCCTTTTTCTTTCCAAACTATATGTTAATTACCTTATGTTATTTATACATCATTATGTAAAACTATTATTACCTATCTAAATAGCCTTACTTTTGTGCTTCAAAGAAAGTATCTACGAATAAGTCATCTTCAATGGCATAAGAGTAAACACGTTCGTAAGTGTTACGCAAGTCTTTCATAACTGCTACGCGTAAATCACCAGGATACAATGTAAGAAATTCAATGAAATGATGAACTTCTTCAGCATTACTATTTCGATTTAAACGATGCAACATGTTTTTAGCTGCTACATATAAACGAGTTGGGCTTTCACTTTTAACCTGTTCAGCCATAGACATAATAGCACCTGGTTTTTGAACGGCCGCCAATACATCATCAAAGGTAATAAGTGGTTCTTGATCGGACTCAACAAAATTTACGAAAGCCTCCGCAATGAGTTTGCCCACATTACCACGGATGACATTCATAAATACATCACGACTATAAGCTGAACCCTCTTGGTTTTTATAAATCGTATATAGACCAGACACGCGCTCGAAAGAACGAGGTGTAGCATCAATATCGTCTTCGTGACGTTGATTCAAATATTCAGGATAAGAAGAAATAAATTCGATAACCTTTTCCTCAATCCCCGCACCGATAGCCCAATCAATCCATTGCATGTAATCAGCATTCATATAGAGCCATACAAAACGGTTTTGTTGTGCCGGGTCCATATCAATTGTTTGGTAGTCAAAAGAATCCTCAGGGTTCATAGCGGCGATAATGCGCACTTGGTCGCTTAAAGAGAAGCCATTGATTTCACGATTCAAAATAAGGTTCATTAACTCTTGTTGCACCGCATGTTCTGCACGATTAATTTCGTCGATAAACAGCAATACTTGGCGCCCTTTATCTACTGCTTGAGCCACATGTTCCAATGTATGATGCACAGCATAAACCGTGGTCTTTACGGAATGCGTATTACCATGGCCATCTGTATGTGTTACAGACTCTACAGTCGGCAAACCACCAATTTCACCTTCTTTTAAGAGGTTCCCGTCAATTGTTACCAATTCCCAGTCATGCTCAGCGGCTACACGCGCCGCAAGAGATGTTTTACCAATCCCCGTTTCACCAACGAGCAAAGGTACTTGATTCGCAGCAAGCACTAACTCTACGCTTGCCATTGTATCTATAAAGTTCATTGTATCTCCGTTCTAATATTTCAAATATTCACTAACTGCAATTTTCTTAACAGCTCGAGTTCCATAAGCATCTATGAGTGACAATAGATCGATAGGCCATTTAGATTGACGACCTCCGATAGCTTTATTGTTAATCAATTCACGAATATAGTCCTCATCAACTGTATCACTAGTGATAGCGCTAATAATGATTGATTTAATTTCGTCTACAGTGACGCCTAAATTATTTGGTATATATCCTAGTGTAGCAGCACTTACACTGAATAGGTGTAATGCCAAATCTTTAGTAAGCTTTGTGATTTGTCGCATTGCCTGTGGATCTTGTTTTACTGCTGCTTCTAGAACCGCTACGCTAGGCTCATCAATATAACGCAAGGCCAAGTAATTTTCTTTAACTGCTTGCAATTGTACGGATTCGCTGGGCTCCTTAATATATTGCAATGCATCATAGTTGGCCTTTACGGCTTCCAACTGCAGTGCTTCTGATGGATTAGCGATGTAGCGTATGGACCATCCAGATTGAGCGAGTGCTTGCTGAACAATCGTATCAGATGGATTATCGATATATTCTAAAACAGCCCAGTCCTTTTCTACCAATGACTGTAATAAATCCTCTGTAGGATTTTCCACGAATTGTATGGCTCGTGGTGATTGTGAAAGCGCCGTTTCAATAACCTTTCTAGTAGGTTCTTTAATATATTGCAACAACATGCCATTTTGAGCTACGCAGGTAAGTTGCATTGCTTCTGTAGGATTAGGAATATTCCTAATTCCATGTGGATTATTGGTCAGCGCCGTTATGTATTGTTCTTCTGTCATACTAACCTTCATATCTATTTAAAAAGGCCATACGAATACGTATGACCTATACTGAATTCTATTTTTATTGTATCACATTTTTTCGATATAATTATATCTCTTTCGTATACTTACTACACAGTTAACGCATCTAAATCAGAATTATTCCCAATTACTAATAATTTATCTGATGCTGAAAGAATGGTAGTCGGATTGGGCGGAACCTCTAATTCCTCACCTCTTCTGATTCCTACTGCATTCAAATTGTATTTCTCACGCAAATTAGAGTCCTTTAAGCAAGATCCAACCATAAATTGAGGCATAACCACCTCAATGAGACTAATATTTTTAGAAAGCTGTAAATAATCCATCACATGCTCTCGTGTTAATGATTGTACTAATCGTTGTGCTACATCATACTCCGGATAAATAACCAAATCTACACCAATCTTCTTAAGCATCTTACCTTGTAAGCTATTCTCAGCTTTTGAAACTACATATGGCATGTTCATTTCTTTCAACAACATAGAAGTCATAAGATTAGCTTGAAGATTATCACCAATAGCAACGATAATCATATCAAACTGACTTAAGGCCAATGCTTTAATGGCCTCTTCATCAGTCGTATCTGCCACAATGGCATGTGTTACATAAGGTGAAACCTTTTGTACGATTTCAGGATTAATATCTACACCTAACACTTCATGTTTCATGGATGCTAACATCTTAGCCACAGTTGTTCCAAATCGACCAAGACCAATGACAGCAATTGTTTTGTATTTCATACTATATCTCCTCTATAAAATAGCAATTATTTTCAGCTATAAGAGTACATTCTCTTCCGCATAACTAATCGGTTTAGTTGGTGCTGTTCTAAGAGCCCATGTACCTATGACAGTCATAACACCTACACGTCCTGTAAACATGACAAGCATTAAGACCCATTTGCTACTTTCAGATAAATTAGGCGTAATCCCCGTTGTAAGTCCTACAGTACCAAAGGCAGATGTAACCTCGAATAGTAGACGAATAAAATCGTAAGGTTCATCCCAAGCAAGGTAACATGTGGCTAGTAATACGAGAAGAATGGATAAAAAGATGATCCCATTTGCTTTTAGCACAGTTACTAACGAAATGCGCCGTTCAAAAATCTCTGTATCTGGTCGGTTGTTAAACAATGTACAGGATGAAAGAATCGCTACCGCTACCGTACTAATTTTTACGCCCCCACCAGTAGAGTTTGGGCCTGCCCCGATAAACATAAGAATGATGGTAACAAACAGGGTAATAGGATGCAATGCATTATAATCAACCGTTGCAATACCTGCTGTACGAGGTGTAATGGCTTGGAACAAAGAAGCCATGATTTTGTTCCATATAGGTAACGGTCCAAAGGTTTTAGGGTTAGACCATTCAACACCTAGGAAAATGATGGCACCTAAGAAAATTAAGAATATGGTACCAACAAGCATGATTTTGGTATGTAATTTTAAATCCACAAATCGTCGTACCTTTCGATGTGACCATATATCAAAGGCTGCTAGGTACCCAAAACCACCGATAACAATAAGAGCCATTGTATTAATATTAAATAATACATCCCCTACCATGGCATATGGTAGATCATTGTCAAAAAATACAAAGCCTGCATTGCAGAAGGTAGAGATGGCTTGCATAATTCCTGTATACAATGCAGCGTGCCCAATATAGGGATATAGCTGAATCGTATAAATTATGCCGCCAATAATTTCAATGGCAAAGGTATACAAGGTTAATTTTTTCGTAATATGTAATAGCCCTGTCATTCCCTCTTGTCCCACATCTTCTGACAATAGCAACCGATTTTTTAGGCCTACCCGTTTACCTAAAAGCAAGGCAATGATAGTTGTAAAAGAGACAATCCCCAGTCCACCGAGCTGAATCAGTATGACCATAACAATTTTGCCAAATAGAGACCAATGATAATACGTATCTACTGTAGCAAGTCCAGTTACGGAAACACAGGATACCGCTGTAAAAGCTGCATCTACAAGTGCTGTTGTTTGCCCATGAGCACTTGAAATAGGCAACATAAGCAACATCGTGCCTATAAACATAACCCCTAAAAAGCTAAGCGCTAATAATCGATAGGGATTTTGTTGCATATATCGTTGTACATGAGAATGAGAATGTGAAATATCATGCCACATACGACCTTACTCCAATCCCATTAGTTTATGAACTAGTTCTAGGCTCGGCAAAGGACTGCGCCCGCCAATACCTTGTGTATTTAAAGACGCTACGGCAGACGCAAAGGTAGCCGCTTTTTCCAAGTCACTATGGGCACAGCCTTTAAGTAACTCAATAGCACATAAAGAGGTATCACCTTGAACCGCATTCGTCGAACTTAATTTAGCACTCTCACTATGTAAAATATTAGAAAGTTTAGCTAAAAAGGCACCATGGAAACTATCCCCTGCCCCTGTTGTATCAACGACAGAGTCTTGAGGAAACGGCTCACAACGATAAGCAGTGCCATCAGGCCACACAAAATAACTACCATTTGCTCCATCTGTAACGCCAGCAATGAGAGCGCCTCGGTTGTGAATGATACGACACGCCTCTTCTAGATTGGTAGTACCCGTATATTTTTCAGCATAATCACGAGCAACGATAACAATATGACTATCTTCCGTGATTGGCTTCATCCCTTCATCGTAGCGCTGTGCACCACCGTCAAGGGAAATAATGGTACCCACATCCTTTGCTACATCCATAGCAGCGCACATGAGTATTCTATGACGTCCATTAATATGCAAAATCATAGAATCATTAATTAACCGTTTATGAGAATCTAAAAATTCTGGTTCCACAGCTGTAGAGCGTTCAAAAAACACGGCCCGTTCCCCTGTGCTATATTTTACAAGAATGGTAGCAACACCACTTCTAGCACCGCTTTCAACTTGGATTGCATCTGTATTTACATTGTATTTTTCAAAGTCATCTAAAATATGACGGCCTACCATATCATCGCCAATGCTATCAATCATAGCAGTACTGGCACCATATTTACCGGCTACTGCTAACGCTGTTGCTACAGGACCACCACCATCTGTAGTAGATGAAACCACTTGCTGTACCTCGCGGCCTGTTGGATAATGATCCACTACGATAAATCGATCTAGCGTACTAGCCCCAATGCCTACGATATCTATATTTTTTTGAGGAAACATACTCATACTAACCTCCCAAAGGCATATCCATAAGATAGCCAATTTTCTTATTAGTGATTCATATAATTACAGAATACATTTCGTTCTATAAAAAGTAAACCCCAGACTAATGTCTAGGGTTTCTCTGTACTACAAAGAGTACTATATGTCACGTACTATGTCTCGTTTAGTATATGTTGTTATTGGAAAGGGTTGTTAGATTCAAGGTGTAATATAAATTTAAGACATCATACGTTCCATCATATATTCAATTTCGTCAGCACTCAAATTGTACATAGCTTGTACCATTCGATTTGCTGACTCACCAGAAGCACCGCTTTTAGCGATTTCTGCTTTTGCTTTTGCAATGAGAGCTTCCTTGTGTTGCGCTTCTGAATCCTCATCAGTTGGTACCGAAATATTAGCTTTACCCTGGCCAATGCCACGTACCTCTTGATTAGGATTATCTTTAGACGTTGTCTTAGTATCTTGAGCAGCCACAGCCTCCATAGCGAAGGAGTTTTTACCTGTCATGATATACTCTACAGCCTCTAATGTACTTTGTGTAAGATTTACTGTCCAGAATTCACCGGCTGCAGTCAACTTATAAAGTAAACCATTATAAGCTACGAGACCACGTTTTTCCCATAATTTATATAGCCAGTTTAATTCATCTAGTTTTGCATCTAATTCAGTTAAGCTCTTAATATTGAGGAAACCTTGTTCAAGTTGACTTACCACTTGATTTACGATAGGTTGTAAATCGCTTTGCTTCATAAGTGCCATAAATGGTTTTTCACCGCGGCTAACCATATCTTCGTACGGTTTTAACGCACGATGTAACATCATACCGTACCCATCGACATTACCGCCAGCACCACTGCCGAATGGGAACATAGGAACACCAGCTTTAGCTAAGATGTTATACAAGCTGCGTTCACGGTTGTTCGCACTCCAGTGAGCCGCACTCAATCGACGATAGGAACGCTCGTCTAAGTACTTGCGACCAAACTCGAACATATCCCCTTGCATAGCCGTTGTCGCTGCTGCTGGAACCTTACCTTTTGCAATATCTTTATTAAGATCACTGCCATCAAATACGTTCAATTGGTAGAGGTCTGCACCGTCTACGCCAGAGCTGACTAGAGCAGCCAAATCTTGTTCCCAAACCTCCATAGTTTGGCCCGGCAAACCGTAAATCAAGTCGATAACAACGGAACATTGTCCATAGGCTTTTAACGCTGCTAACCTTTCTAATACGGTTTCTTTTGTATCTAAACGGCCCACCATTTGACGTACCTCTGTGTTGAAAGATTGTACCCCAATGGACATACGGTTTACACCATTTGCCATCCACACATCAAGATTTTCAGGTATTAAGTCGTGAATACGGCCTTCTAAGGTCAATTCATAATCATTAGCTAGCGGCAAATACTCTTTAATGGCTTTCAACAATCTTTCAGAGTTTGCTGGAGACAACGATGTTGGCGTGCCACCACCGATAAACAAGGCGTGAATTAAACCATCTTTTAATCTAGGACGTTCACTAGCCAGTTTTAATTCGCTAATAAGACCATCAATATATTGGTCTTCTACGCTTTGACTCGTACCATTTTGGAAGAAGCCACAGTATGTGCATTTGGTCTTACAAAACGGAATGTGAATATAGGCGCATTGCATTTCACCTTTTTTAGGTGTGCCATTCATTAAGGTATCCCAAACAGCTTGTGTTTCCTTTGGAGAAACCAAAATACCATTGAGACCAGCATGAACAACGCGTTTATGAGGAAATGCACCACTCATCGGATTATCGCATTCTAAACCTAGTTGTAGATTCCGTTGCTTCTCCGGAATGGATTCAAAGAAACTTGCTAAACTCATACTCCAATCCCCTTTCAGAAATCAGGCTTGCAACTTTGCAAGTACAGATTTTGTAAATTCTTTTGCATTGGCAAAGTCTTGTTCATCAGGATGTGTCTCAGCCGCCTTGTGCAATGCATCCCGTTCAGGGCTTTGACCATGAGTAGATCCAGGTGGGAACATTTTATACATCATTTCGATGACTTTCGGATCAATTTTACCTTGGCATACGAATCCATCTACAAGGGACTCTTTATTTTGTAGTAATTCAGATGCTTTTTCGATACTTTCACGAGCATGATCGGAATCTGCATACATGCCTAATGTCGCAAAGAATACGATTTTAGGATTTTTCAAGGTTTCAATCAATTTGGCAGCCTCTTTATTTGCTGTACCGCGGTCTACCCAGAAGCCTACGAACACTGTATCATAATCTCCTAAATTCTGAGGCGCCTCTTTTACAGGAACGCAAGGCGTACCTTCAGGCATGACGGAAGCCATTGCTTCCGCTACGCTTTTAGTATTTCCCGTGAGGGATGAATATAAAATAATGGATTTCATAATTATCTCCTTTAATTCATAGATAGGTCTATCACATAGATACTTCTATTCATCTTCATCATCAGATGATTCATGACCTCTAAACTCAACTGGTACATTGACATCAATATCTGCTCCAGTTGGATTTTGATATGGTGTTGCCGCTACTACTGCAGACATAGCCGCATCATTAAAGATTTCATTTGTAGACGATCTAATACTTTGACCAATAAGGTTGCCATTTGTATCTAATGTAACTTGTACAGTTACATCACCTTGTAACTTTCTTTTTAAAGCCATTGAAGGCATTTGTGCATTATTTTGCACTCTTACACGGAATCCTTCCGTATCAAAGGCAGCTTTCACCGTACCATGACTATCACCATTGCCATTACCGTTGCCATTTCCCTGACCTTGACCATCGCCATTACCAGTGCCAACACCTGTACCGTTACCACCGCCAGAGCCGCCACCTGTACCAGGGCCGGAACCATCTGCAGAATTATCACCAAAGGTATTACCTTTATGTTCGCCGCCTTTCGGGGGTACATCTACTGCATCAGGAATATCTGTTACAGTAGATGGATCTATATTCGCTACAACAGCCTTTGTTCTTGCCGCCACTTCATCTGCTGACAACGGTTTTGGGAATAGGTCAGACCTGTTCCCGCCACCTCCACCAGCATGACCGCTGCCGCCATCATCGAGTACACTTTGTGTGAGGTCGATCTCATACGTTTCCATATCTTGAATTGCTGGAACTACTACGAAAAAGATTACGGCAACAAAGAGAGCAATGAGATGAACTATGGCGGATATAATGGCTGCTTTTTTCCATGATATGCCTAGTCCCATAGTTATCCTTTCTGTTCAGCTGCAATAGCCAAGCGTTTAACGCCAGATTGTTTTAACATATCCATAATCGCTACAACTTGACCATGAGCAGCGCGTTTGTCAGCTTGTAAAATAACGCTAGCATTTGGATTTTCTTGAATGCGCTGTTTAACCATGGCTTCAGCATCATCAATGCTCATTGGCTTATTATCAATTGTAATATGTCCTTCTGCATCCAATGTAAGTACTACAGGTAATTGAGCTGGTGCAGAGGCACTTGTAGCTTGTGGTAATTGCACGGATAACGCTTTTTGAGCAACTGTTTGCAAGCTGTTCATCATGAAGAATACCAACAAGAAGAAAATAATATCAATCATTGGGATAATCATGAATTCAGGCTTTGTTTTTATACGAAAGCTTTGTAGGTTCATAATTAATTCCACCCTTCTCGCTTAGCACTAACGATGTTCACACACATACCTTCGATTTGATTAATAATGGAATCTAAACGATGGCTAAAGAATGTGTACACAATAAATGCCATGATGGCTACACACAAACCAGAAGCTGTAGCGATGAGGGCTTCACCAACGCCACCAGTAATAGCGGATGCACCAGCACCAGCATCGAGAATACTAAAGGAACCAATCATACCTGTAACAGTACCAAGTAAGCCTAATAGTGGGGAGATTGTAACAGTAGCGCTTAGGTAATCCATATATTTACGGAAACCAACCGCATCAACACCCATTTGATCAGCGAAGGCCGTTTTCATTGCTTCTTCGCTAGAAGCATTATGTAGACCAGCTTCTGCAATGCGACTTGCAATAGATGGATTTTCTTTGATTACTTTATCAATTTCGTCCCACTTTTGTAATTTTGCTAGTTCATTTACTGCATGAGTAACAACGAAGGTTTTACCCGCATATTTGCGATAGTAGAAAGCGCGTTCTGTAGCGATAGCGATAACCATGAAAGACAAGAGTAATAATGGATACATTACATACCCGCCACTATG
>OGIQ01000555.1_pt1 | contig 11742 bp, 13 predicted proteins | sample 1571811 | NCBI WGS metagenome assembly OGIQ01 (sample SAMEA2582103, study PRJEB24529) | metagenome | biome: Human gut stool | place: China | collected 2011
AGGGTGGCCTACTTTTTAATGAAATTTATGGTCTACTAATAGTGTCTCCTATACAACTTTTGGGCTACTTATGATTAATTCTCTTATGAATATTAAAAATACAATGCCTGATATTGAAAAAGGAAGTGCTAGTTTTGGAAGTATTAGTGAAGTAAATAGAAAATTAGCTGATAAAGATCCTAAAAATAACTTTATTTTATCTAAAAGACTAAGGGTAAGTATGGACCAAAGGAAAACTGGACTTAATGGACATGTTCTTACAGTGGCAGGAAGTGGTGCTGGTAAGACAAGGTGTATGCTTTTAAACAACTTAGTTCAAATGAACAGTAGCTATATAGTTTTAGATGTAAAAGGTGAAATTTATGATTATACAGCAAAGTTATTTAAAGAAAATGGCTATAAAGTTAAGGTATTAAACTTAAGAAAACTTGAAAAAAGTTTTAAGTTTAATCCATTTAAGTATTTTATAGATGAAACGTCAGTATATAAGTTTGTTGAAATAATAATAAATGCCACTGGTAAGGATAGCAATGATTCATTTTGGATAAATAATGCAAGGACACTTTTAAATGCAGCTTGCATGTATGTTTATCAAGAGCTTTTAGATGAGGAAAAAAATATGTTATCTGTATCAGATATAGTAAATTCATTTGAAAGTAGAGAAGAAGATGAAAGTTATAAAAGTGCTGCTGATATTATATTTGAGGACTTATATGAGAAAAAAGGTGAAACTTTAGCTTATAAGCTTTATAAAAAGGTAAGGAAGAATAACGGCAAAACATTAAAAAGTATTATTGGAGATGTTAATACTCGCCTTTCTGTATTTGATTTTGAGAATATGAGAAATATTTTTAGTGGAGATGAATTGGATTTAGATTCCTTTACTGATGAGAAAACTATTTTATATTTAATGGTATCAGATACTAACAGCGCTTTTGATTTTATAGTTAATATATTTTATCAAGTATCCATAGATTATTTCATTGAAAAGGCAGATAATAGAGGAGCTTTTAAAATACCTCTAAGATATCATATGGACGAGTTTTGTAATACAGGGAAAATTGGTGGAGAAAATGGATTTAAAAAGATATTAGCCACTGCAAGATCCAGGGAAATGTTTTTTAGCTTATATGTTCAGTCTGTAAATGATATTAAAGCTTTATATAAGGATGATTTTGAAAGTATTATGGATAATTTAGATATTAAGTGCTGGCTTGGAAAAAGTAGTTTTAAATGGGTAAGTGAAATGCTAGGAAAGCAAACCATTGAAACAGTAAACAGTAGTAGAAGTAAAGGTAAAAATGGAAGTATAAGTGAAAGCTATAATACTTTAGGAAGAGAGCTTTTAACAGTAGATGAAGCTCAAAGATTTGATAGAAGAAAATCCATTATATTTATTAATGGAGAAAAGCCTATAATGGACTTTAAATATGACATATCTAAAAATAAGTTATACAACTCTTTAGGTAATCCAAAGACCAAGGAAAATATATTAGATATAAATAAACTTATATTTGATGTAAGGAAATAGTATTGAGTTAATTTACAGAATATATGAATTAATGTGAAATTACATCATATAAATTAATGAAATATTAATGTATATTTAATGTAATTACATTGAATGTATTAAACATTGAGTAACAAAAGATTTATAAGAAAAATTGTTATTGTTAGGAGATGTTTTAAGTGAAAAAAAGTAATGTGGTAAAAATTTTAAAAAACAAAAATATTAAAGTGTTAGGATTAATGGTACTTTCAATTTTAATGTTTGGAAGTAATGTATTTGCAGCTGATGTAGATACAACACTTGTTACAAGTTTATTTGATATTGTAATAGTTGTACTTAGAGTATTTGGAGGGGCACTTGCTTTCATAGGAGCTATAGATTTCTTTATTGGAGTATTTGGAGGAGATCCAAACTCGAGAAATGTTGGAATTAAATTCTTTTTTGGTGGAGTGCTAGTAATTGCATTAAGTGCAGCAAGAAGCATTTTTGGAATCTAATTTAAAAAAGAATCTTTTGTTTAGAAAGATTCTTTTTTGCTAGAAAGGAGTTTATATGTTTAAAAATATGGATAAGGCAATAAAGATATGTAAAGAAAATGTAAAAGAACTCAACTTAAATAATATAAAAAGAACTTTAAATGGAGTAAGAAAATTAGATTCTGAAAATAAATATAAATTTTTAATAATGGTGCTTTTAGTAATTATACTTTTTGCAGGACTATATATTAAAAGCTATGTACTAGATATTATTATGATAATAATTATGAGTATAGGATATATATATATGAAGAGAAAGGAGAAAAGGTAATGGAAACTTTAATTAAGTGCTTGTTGCCATATCAATATGCAGAACCATTAATTGAATGGGGAAGAAATAAAATGGCTGATGCAATAATTAATACATTGATGAAAATGTTTGAGTTTTTAAATGACACACTTGAAAATTGCTTAAAGCTTCTTATTGTGGATCCTATTGATAATGCTGATATGAGTCACTTATATGATTTTTTAAATGTATCAGTGGAAGTATTTATGGCCTTTGCTTTTTCTCTAAGTGCAATATTTTTTCTTATAGGATTCTATCAAGATATTCTTGAAAGAAAAGGGCATTGTGATTTTTCCTTTATAATAGTTTCTTTTATGAAGTTAGGCTTAACTCAACAGGTTATAAAACATAGTGGAGAGCTTTTTGTATATATAGCAAAAATATGCAATTCTATAGCAGAACAAATAAGCAAAGTTGAAGATGCAAGTATAACAAGTATAGATTTAACAGCAATTCATGAAGCACTAGTTAAACTAAATTTAACTGAACTTTCAACTATGCAAACTGAAATGTTTATTATTAAACTAATAATTTATCTTTTATATTTTGCAATTATAGTTTCAACTTATTATAGAGCTATAATGCTTGTTTTATATAGGATACTGGCACCACTTGCACTTGCTGGAATAAGTGGTAAAAGAGGATTTGATGGATGTAAAGTCTTTGTAAAAAGTTATATTACAGTATGTTTACAAGGAACAGCTATAATACTGAGTTTTATAGCTTATAAATATCTTCTTTTAGATATTATGGATATGAGCGTAGCTTCCTTTGATTATATATGGAAGCTTGTTATTAGCACTGCTGTACTTACTTCTTTAGTAATAGGTTCTCAATCATTTGTAGCTAAAGTTGTAGGAGATTAGGAGGAGTTTATGGATCTGGCGTTATTATTAATAATTGATTTAGTAATAATGTATTCAGTAAGGGAAATGGGAATAAAAAGACAAAGAAAGTTTTCTTTATATCTTGGAAACATAGGAATAGTTTTAACTGTAATATGTATGACTGTTTATATAATTATCAATATTTTAAAGTGTTTTTTAAGTTAAAAGAAGGTGAATTAAGTTGATTGAAGTTCAAATTAATGATGAAATAACTGATTATGAAGAAAAAATAACTCCTATAATGACTATGAAACAATGTATTATCTCAGGAATAACAGTTTTATTAGTAACACCTATATTTTTAATATTAAAATCAAAAGTAGGTTATGAAATTGCAGCATATCTTACTTTACCTTTTATAGGAATAGGATTTTGTTTTTCTTTTGTTAAATATCAGGGAATGACTTTTAGAGAAGTAAGCTGTGAAATAATTAAATGGGCCATTTTAAGACCGAGGAGAAGAGTTTATAAAACTGAAAATATTTATGACTATATCAAAAAATAATGAATCAGTTATGGATAGAGGTGAGTTAAGTGTTTAATAAAGAAAAAAGATATGATAAAAAGTTAAATAGAAGCATTAAGAAAGAATTAAATAAAATACCTAAGACAACTCTTGAAACTATTCCATATTTAGCAGCTTTTGAAGATGGAATTTTTGAACTTGAAAATAAAAGTTATTCTAAGACATTAAAGTTTGATGATATAAGTTTTTCTTTGGCTAGAGAAGATGAACAAATTTCAATATTTCAAAGATACTGTAAGCTGCTAAATGGATTAAATGATGCTAATCTACAGCTTACTATAATAAACAATAAAATTGAAATAGAGGATTTCCAAAAGGATATATTTTTTAAAAATGTAGGTGATGAACTTGATGTTTTGAGAAATGAACTTAATAAAATAATGAAAGATAGCATAGAAGCAGGAAAATCTAACTTTAGAAAAGAATTATATGCTACAGTGACTATAAACTGTGACAGTTATAAAAATGCAAAAATAGCTTTAGATAGGGAAATTGCTTCACTTAAAAATAATTTATCAGTAATTGGAACGATAAGTGAAGTTATAAATTTAGAAGAGAGATTAAAGCTTATGTATAGCATTTTAAATAAAGATGATAATTTTATTTATGATAAAAATTCTTTGTTATTTCAAGGTCTTGCTAGTAAGTCTCTTATAGCTCCTAATTATTTAGAGTTTAATAATAATAATCTTGTGATAAATGATAGATATTATAGAGTTTTATACTTAAAGACTTACGCTAATTATATTACGGACAGTTTTTTAACTGATTTAAGTAATTCGAATATGGAAAGTATAATTTCAATTCATATAAGTCCTATGAGTAAGGCAAAAGCAATTAAGATGACTAATAATAAAATAACTGAAATGATGTCAGAAAAAATGAGAAATAAAGGTGAATACATACCTTTAGAGCTACAAAATAAGATAGCAGCTACAGAATCTCTTTATAAAAACTTATCTAAACAAAATCAAAAATTTTTCTTTTCAACATTTACTATATTATTATCAGGCGAAACTATGGAAGAATTAGATGAAAATACTAAGGAATATCAAAGATTAGCAGAAGAGAATGCCTGTACCTTATCTGTATTAAATTTTCAACAAGAAGCAGGACTAATAAATTCATTACCCTTAGGTATAAATAAATTAAGTATAAAAAGAGGATTAAATACTGAATCTATGGCAATAGCATCACTACCATTTAGTTCAGTAGAATTATTAGAAGAAGGTGGATTATATTTTGGAAGAAATTCATTATCTAATAAACTACTTGTTTTAAATAAATCCAATTTGGGAAATTCAAATATGTTTATTTATGGGGTACCAGGGTCAGGTAAAAGTTATTTAGAGAAATTTCAAGCTATTGTAACTTATTTAAAGACTGATGACTATTTTATGGTAGCTGATATGGAAGGAGAATTTGTTCATTTAACAGAAGAATTAAATGGACAGGTAATAGAAATATCATCCACATCAAAAAATATGATGAACTTAATGGATATATCAGAATTTAGTGAGGAAGCTTTATTAAATAAAAGTGATTTTATAACTAGTATTTTTAATTGCCTTGTAGGTTATGAGCTTAATAAGAGAGAAGAAGGTATATTAAATAGGGCTGTAAGGGAAAGTTACAGAGAATATATAAAAAGTAATTATAATATGAGGTATATGCCTACAGTAGAAACATTAAAGAATAATTTAAAAAAGGAAAATAGTGAATTACATGAGTATTTAGATATTTTCATTGAAGGAAATTTAAAAAACTTTAATACTAAAAATAGATTTAATATTGATAACAGATTTATATGCTTTAACTTAAAAAATATGGAGGAAAGCAATAAAAAGCTAGCACTTCTTATAGTTATTAACACTATGTGGGGGAGTATAAGTAAAAATTATAAAAATGGTGTTAGAACTAACATTATTTTAGAGGAGTTTAAAAGCATTATAACTGATAAAAAGAGTACAGAAATGCTTGATCAAATAGTATCTAGAACTAGGAAATATGGAGGTTCTTCTTGGATAACAAGTCAAAATATAAGTTCATCTCTTCAAAATGCAAAAGTAATTGATATGATTTCAAATTCTGAAATTCTTGTTTTAATGAAACAGTCTAAGATGGATGCAAAAGCCCTTCAAAGTAGTGTTCTAAATCTTACTGATGATCAAATTAATACTTTAATAACAAGTAAAACAGGTGATGGGATATTAGTGTATGGAAATAAAATAGTCCCTTTTACAAATCAGATGGATAAAAACTCGAATATTTACAAGCTATTAAATACTAACTTTGATGAAGTTAGGGGTGCTTTTAATGGCTGTAAATACTAAAAAAAGAGCTACTTATACTGATAATGATAAAAATGGAAATTTTGTTGATGCTGCAACTGAAAAAACAGTGAAATATGCAGGTGAAAAGATTAAAAAAAACATAAAGCATAATATAGTAGATAAGATTAATCCAATAAAAATACTAAGCAAAATTAATATAAAAGGAAAAATAGTTAAAGGTATCATATTTTTGTTTTTCATAGGAGCTGTTATTTTTCTAGTGTTAATATCTGGAGCAACTATTTCGGATACAAATCTTTCTTTAATAAAACCTAGGCTTAGTGAAGATCAAATGGAAGATATTAAAGCTAAAATAGAATATTTAGATATATTAACTAAAAGAAAAATTGTCACTTATGAAAATGAAGATGCTAGGAAGTGTGATTGGACATATGTAATTTCAGCTGTTCTTGGAAAAAACAATAATAATTTAGATAATTTATATGAGCCTAAAAGTGGAACAAATATATTAACTACATATAAAGGTGGATATGTAGATACAATTAAAAAGTATTATGAACAGTATAATTTAGCGGAAACAGACATAACTGAGTATGAAATATATGGACTTATATATGTTGAATCAAACTGGGATCCTAATGCATCATCAGGTACAGCTTTTGGGCTTTGTCAATTTCAAGTAGGAACTATAGAGGAGCAGTTAGGATCAGGTGCGGATCCTTTTGACCCTGTACAGTCTATTCATGCATGTTGTAAGTATTTATCATATCTTTATAGTCAAATTGGAGATTTGAAAGGAACATTAACAGCTTATAACTCAGGACTTGGCAATTATTTAAATGGAAAATGGAGGTTAAATGAAGAAAATAGACAATATGCAGGAAAAGTTTTAAGTGCTGCCGAAGAATATAGAAATGGAACATTAACTGTACCTAATGCAAGTATTCTTGGTGTTGCATATATTGACGGTAATTATTTAGGAGAAGCATTTGATTCATTTTTAGTAGGAAATAAGGTTCAGGATATTAATTCTGCTTGTGAAAAATTAGGGTTAAGTAATGATGAAAAAGATTTAACGTTAGCATTAATCAATAATAAGGAATACTATAATTATTACTTTGGAGATGATTATGATTTTAGCTTTAAGTTTTTAAATAGCTCATATTCCGGTGCTAGTGGCAATGTTAATGGTATACCAGTATACTACCAATATGATCCAAGGTGGGCGGATATAGCTTATAGTAGGGAAACTATACAACAAGCAGGATGCTGTCCAACAAGTACAGCAATGGTTGTTTCATGGCTTGGAAATAAGGGATTAGATATAAGTTTAATAGATATTAATAAAGATGGTGAAAGTACTCCAGATGAAATGGCAACTTATTTTACTATGATTGGAGCTAATGCAGATTATTCAGGTAGCTATGGATGGGGAGTAACAAGAACTTGTTTTAGTTTAGGAGTAGCAGTTACGGAAACATCTGATATTAATAATATTTGTAATGCTTTATCAGATGGAAAACCAGTAGTAGTAAATTTGAAACAAGGAATAGTATCGGCTGGACACTTTGCAGTGGCAGTGGGTATAGAAGATGGAATGATTATGCTTAATGATCCTGGATATGCTAAAAATGATTATACTTCTTCTGGAACTAAGTTTGATTCTGATACCATTGATTACAGTATGAGTACAGCATATATAATTGAATATAACTAAGGGGGATATATGAAAAAGATAATATTAATAATAGTTTTTATAATGAGCTTAGGTTTATTTTCCAGAAGAGCAGAAGCTCAAATAGGAATAGAAACTGTTGAATTAATCCCTATAACATTAAAGGCCAATGTAAATGATGATTTTCAATATGATTTATATGTATTATTAGGGTTTGAAAACAATAAAAATGGAGCATATAGGTTGGCATTAGATAATAATTACTGTAAAGAAATTAATGTTAGAGAAGGAGACATTCATTTAAGAGCTTATCAAGTAACATATAAAGATGATTCCAGTAAGGATGTAACAGAAAATTTTAAATTAACAGGAACTTATGAAAATGATGAATTTAATATAGAAGTAGAACAAATTGGAGATAAAGAACCATTAGAATTACAAAGTAGAAATTATGATGGAACACCTAATGATGATACAGTTACAGCAAGTGAAAATATAGAAAGTAATACTGATATTAAAAATGAAAAATCTGTCAATACTGAAGATATAAAGAAAGACAATGAAAAAAGAGCAATAAGTTTTATTCCAGTTGTAGTTATTGCTTTGGCTATTGTAGGAATTATAATACTTTGCTTGAAGTTATATAGTAACAATAAAAAAATAAAGTAGGTGACGGAGTGAAGAAAATTTTTTGTTATATGGTATTAGTAATATCATTAATTGGTTGTAGTAAAAGTCCAGGTGAATTAACACAAGAAAGAATAGAAAATGATTTAAATGAAAATGGAATACACGGTGAAATGAATATCATTGATAGAAAAGAAGATAGGAATAAAATAGATGTAACAGTTAGTATAGAAGATGACTTACTTAAATGTGAAAGTTATATGACATATAAAGCAGTTGATGGTGAATGGGTAATAGATGATTTTAAAGTTCAATTTCATGATTCTAGAAGTCAAGAACATGAATAATTAGAATAAAAAATAAAGTAGGTGACGTAGTGAAGAAAATTTTTTGTTATATAGTATTAGTAATATGACATATAAGATAGAATATGGTGAATGGGTATTAGATGAACTATATATTAAAATTCACAATCCTAATTACCGAGAATAACAATAATTAATAGTGAATAAGCAAGGTATAATCAGTGTATAAGGCGCTATTATACCTTGTTTTAATTTTGCTTAAACAATTTATTGTTTAATATTATTTAAATAATAAATTAACAAATAAACAAGTATAATAAATTAATAAAATTAATGTAAATACATTAAAAAAATAATTATATAAATATTTTAAATTTTATTATATATTTAATTGTTATAATTAATGTTATAAGATATAATTATATTATATGAACACTGAATATAAAAGAATTTATGATATAAAGTGAGGTACTATAAATGAAAATTATAGCATTTGTTAACCAAAAGGGTGGAGTGGGAAAAACAACATTAAGCTTAAATTTGGCAGCACTTTTAGCTGAAGAAGGAAAGAAAGTTTTAATAATAGACAATGATTCACAAGCTAATATTACAAATACTTTCTTTAATGAAGAGTTTGATAATACTATTTACAATGTAATATTAAAAGGTGAAGATCTTAATAATGTTATTCATAAAACTAGTATTGAAAATTTAGATGTAGTAGTTAATAGTTTAGCTTCTGCAGATATCAATCTTTTACTATCTACAGAAATAGCAAGAGAAATGAAGTTAAAAAATGCTTTAACTAAAGCTAAGCTTAATTATGATTATGTACTTATTGATTGTAACCCAAGTTTAGATTTAAATATGGTTAATGCATTGGTTGCTTGTGATGAAGTTATAATTCCTATTGATTGCTCAGCTTATTCATTAACAGGATTAAAGAATTTAGTAGACTTTATTGAAAAGATTAAAGTATTAAATGAGGATCTTAATATTAAGGGATTTGTACTTAATAATGTTGATAGAAGAACACATTTATATGTTGACATTAAAGAAGTTATAGATGAAATATATCCAGGAAAGTTGTTTAAACAAGAAATAAGTTTAAATAGTATATTTAATAAAATGCAATTTAGAAAAGATACTATTATTAATTATAAGAAGAATAAAGCATATACAGAATTAAATGAATTACTAGACGAGGTGAAATAATATGGCTAAGGAAAATGTTAAAGGATTATTTGATAATTTAGGAATGAAGAATAATAAAGTTGAAAAAACTGAAATTAAAGTTGAAACTGAAGTTGAAAAAGTAGAAGAAGCCCCTAAGAAATCAACTAGAGGAAGAAAGAAGAAAGTAAATGAAGTTGCTTTTAACTTTACTGGTAAGGGATTAAAGATAACTAATAAAAATCAAAAGATTGAAAAGCTTAATAAGACTTTCTATTTAGAAAAAAGATATATAGATATATTAGAAGATTTATCAAGCAAAACAGGAGTAAATACAAGTGAATTAGTTCAAGCAGCTATACAATTATTAAAGAATAATACTACATTAGAAGGCTTTGATGATTAGATTATAAAAATGTTGAATTAGTTTAAAGTAATAACCTAAATACATTGAAAAAATTAATGTATTTAGGTTAATTTATAATTTAGTTATAGTAGGAAAGAAATTAAAAGACAGTTAAAGTTAGCAGATGTGAATCATTGCTTATCTTTTGAGCAAGTATCTAATGAATTAATTGACTATTTTAATATAAGTGAAGAAAACTTTGATACAATTTCTTCTTGTAAATACACAGTTCCAGCATTTTTAGCTATAGATAAGGGATATCAAAGACTAATATTATTATAGAGAATAGATATAAAATATAAGAAGTAGTAGTAAAAGCTATATTGAAAACCTTAATAAATACAATGTTATAAGTATATCATTTACTGAAGTAAATAATAATTGTAAAAGTTATTGGACTAACACTGGAGCCATGGATGAGGTAACTGAACATCTTAAATGTAACATTTTAGATATTAGAGGTGATGTAATAGCAATGGTTTCTAGAGAATAAATTGATATTACTATTGATGAAGGATATAGAGGTGCGACTTGTTGCTAATTGAAAAGATTAGCCCAATAAGCTGATTAAATTCAGATATTGGAACTATTATTGTGAAGAGTAGAATGATAGGGTAACGCCTTGAAATGCTCTCCTTGGTCTTATGTCAATATTTTGGACACAAAAAGTCAAACTTTTTTATGCTGCACTTCTAGCTAATAATTCACATTGATCTGGAGTCATGTAATTAATAGAAGAGTGTAGCCTTTTTCTGTTATACCAACCTTCAATATATTTAAAAATAGCCATATTAGCTTCTTCGAAGGTACGGTATGTATTTCTATATATTTCTTCCTTTTTTATTAATGAATGAAAAGATTCTATACAAGCATTATCATATGGACAACCTTTTTTACTAAACGATTGTATAATATTAAACTCTTTGCATAGCTCCCTTAAATCATTGCTAGTGTATTGAGAGCCTAAATCGCTATGAAATATTAATTGCTTATTCTTATCGGGAGATTGGCTGTAATAAGCATTTTTTAAGGCTTTAACAACTAAATCATTAGTCATTCTCTGACCGAAAGCGTAGCCAATTATTTTTTTAGAATATAAGTCTAGAACTGAAGCTAAATAGCACCAACCATCTTTGATAGTATAAATATATGTAATATCTCCTACCCATTTTTCGTTAATAGAAGTAGTAGTAAAATCTCTTTTCAAAACGTTTTCTAAATCTTCTGCTACCTTTTTACTTGAATGAGGTTTGTATTTTTTTACAGTTACTGCACAAAGGCCAAGTTCAGTCATTCGTCTTTGAACTCGCTTCAATGATACATTGAATCCTTCTATACCAAGTATATGATGAATCCTAGGAGCACCATATATGCCTTTATTCTCTTTATATATCCTTTTAATAGCTGATTTTAATTCCTCATTTTCTAGTTCTCTTGCAGATTTAGTTTTATCAAAAGATTTATAATATGTGCTTCTGGCTACGCCTAGAACGGTACACATAGTCTTAATATCA
>OGIQ01000568.1_pt1 | contig 11466 bp, 9 predicted proteins | sample 1571811 | NCBI WGS metagenome assembly OGIQ01 (sample SAMEA2582103, study PRJEB24529) | metagenome | biome: Human gut stool | place: China | collected 2011
TATTATGCGTATTCAAAAACAAGTGCTAAACCAATTCACATTCTTTGTCACTGCATAAAATCAAAAGAAGCAGTCTATTTCAATAAGATGAAAAATTCAGAAACATTTAAGAAAAAATTCCGAAACTAAATCACTTGAAGCACTATGATTTATAGGGTTAAAATTAAAATATATTCCTATCACATACAAAACAAGACAAGGAGAGAATCATGATTTGTCAACATTGCGGTAACCCCTTACCGAAGGGCGCCAAATTTTGCAGTATTTGCGGCCAACCTCAAGCACAATTAACATGTAACAATTGTGGCACCCCATTAGAGCCCAATACATTATTCTGTAGTAATTGTGGAACACCAGTTACTAACACATCAACTGCACCAGAAGCAGTAAGAACTCCACCAACACAAAAGACCAGTCCTGTTTATGACTGGGATCCTTTTGAACTCAATGAACTAGACACACTTACATTTGTGCTCACTAAGAAATATACTGAATTTCAAGGTCGTGCCAGCCGTAGCGAATTTTTCAGATATAATTTGATGATTTCTCTTTGTCTAACAATCATCCCTATCATAATGGGTATCATTAAATTAGTGTTTAATAATATCATGACTGTTATAGTCTTATATGTCCTATTAGGTATTATCGAATTAGCATTAATACTTCCAGGCTTAGCTATTGCCGTCCGCCGTCTACACGACACCAATAAATCTGGTTGGTTCTTCCTTATCAACTTTATTCCTATCGTAGGACCTATTTGGTTCTTAATCTTAATGCTAACCAAAGGTGATACATATACTAATAACTATGGTGAAAGAACCTCCTATATCCAAATCACCCCAGATATCCAACGACAATATGGGATCCGACCATCGCCAACCTCCACATCTACCGCATTGTATATCATTGCCTATGTCGTACTCATAAGCATAAGCATTGGCTTAAGCGCTGCTACTATCACTACTAGTTTTAATTCCATAAACAATACAACACCTACCCACTATTCTACGAATACTAACAGTAATAATTCGTCTGTAAAAGCTACACCTGCCCCACAACCAGCATCAACAAATACACAATCAGTGGCACAAAATAATGCGGTTGAAGAAAGTACAAAAGCGTTGCAGAACTACTATCGCTACCTAACCAATAAAGACTTTGCTAATGCCTACACGTACCTCTCTGATGAACAACGTGCTAGCCTCGGTACCTACGACTACTGGCGCAATGGATATAAATCAACCCTATCCACCACATTACTTTCAGCAAAAGCTGTATCCGTCTCACCAGACACCGTCGTATATAATTATCGCATTGAAAGTAAAGACCTCATTAACGGCCGTATCAAACATCAAACATTCACCGGCAATGTAACCATGGTAAAAAACAACAATAACTGGATCATCCAAGACCAAGATGGTCAATTAGCTGATTCCTATTACGAATAAAATACATGAATATAAAAAACTCGTATCACAATATGAACTGCACCCCAAAAATTGGACACAATTTTTGGATGTGCAGTTTTTTATGTCAAAATACTCAAAAGAAGTTAAAGAAAAAGTAATTAGCTTTTTTGAATGACTTTATGAAAGAAATGCGTGAAATTGCTAAACCCAATAGAGCTGTAAAAAAAAAGCACAAATAATTGCCATCGAAAGATTAAGAAAAATATACCCCCTTCAGTTTATGCTCGAGTACTTTGGCATTAGTCGTAGTACATATTATGCACGTTTAGCCAGCATAAAAAAGGGAGACAAATATGCAGAGGAACGAGAAGCTATTCGCACACTTGTGGCGATGAATAAAGGTCGTTATGGGTATCGTCGAATTACAATAGCATTGCATAAATTAAGCATTCATATAAACCATAAAGTTGTAATGCGTATTATGAGGGAAAAAATTTAACATGTAAAGTTCGACTAAAGAAATACCGCTCATATAAAGGTACTGAAGGAACAATCGCTCCCAATATTATTAAGCGAAACTTTACTGCAACAAAGCCAGATTAAAAATGGACCACAGATATTACCGAATTTCACGTGTTTAGGCGTAAGGTTTATTTATCACCAATCTTAGATATGTATAATGGTGAAATAGTATCCTATAAAATATCAGAACAATCTGTATTAACACAGGTATTATCTATGCTGGATAAAGCCTTTAAGAATAGACAAAATAGCAAAGGCTACAGCTTACATTCAGATCAAGGATGGCAGTACCAGCATAGTACTTATCAAGAAACATTAAAAAATCACGCCATCATCCAAAGTATGTCTCGAAAAGGAAACTGTTTGGATAATAGCGTGATGGAAAACTTCTTTGGTTTGTTGAAGTCAGAGTTGTTATATTTAGAAAAGTTTGCTTCCTATGAAGATTTCATTAGTAAATTAAAGGATTATATTGATTATTACAATACAAAACGCATTAAGCTCAAATTAAAAGGAATGAGTCCGGTAAAATACAGAACTCATTCCCAAAAAGTAGCTTAATTATATCTGTCCAAGAAAATGGGTGCAGATCACACTCGCATGAGCCTGTAACCCCAAAAAGAGCCCTCTAAATAGAGGGCTTACCTTATTTATTGATGCTTAAATCTGTAGAACCATAACGATTAATCATATCCTGTGAAAAATATGAGCCAAACTCTTTGTAATAGGCATAATTAGCATAGATGTAATCTACAGAACCAACTATGCTTACATCTAAATAAGGTGAATTATACGTATATGGCATTTTAGTGCCCATATACAAAATAATTGGTTTCTTTTGAATGGTTCTATTAATTAAATCATATTTGTAAAAGTAAGTAATATAAGCAATATCCTCATACTTAGGCGACTTTACTGCCATTGTAGCCTTAACCATTCTCATTGTACTACTCTGGCCAGCTATTTGAATCGAATCCTTATCAATATGATGTATAGTTCCATTAGCCTGTAAAGGCACTACAAAAGATCTAGCAAAAATACTAGGTACACACACTATACAAGTAATAATAATCGCTAAAATTAACCTAACCATTATTCTATCTCCATAATAGTACGCATCATTATAACGCTAAGAATATCATAGATATCCCAAATCAAGCACACAAGATTCAATACTATAAACGGTAAGTACTGTTGCAACAGCAGGCCTTACAAAGCCAGTATTCATGGAGCTTAAAAATAGGTTTTGGAAAACCTCACACCGTAAACGGTCAAAACATGCTCCCATTTGATCCACAAGGCCTATGAATATAGGTAAATACTGGAAGAAAATGATTTTTCTTAAGATACAGTTATTATAAGGGTTTATGGATTTTACGTCAATAATTTAATTCATTTTCCATTCATCTCATTTTTTAAAATGCAATAAACGTACATAGAGAAAGCCCCCATCTGTTCCAAAACCGACTTTGGCCCTGCGGAGGCCGCAGGCCGGAGTCAGACCCGGCCGGTGTATTCTCTCTAAAAACAATGCCCTAACATCACCTAAACCACAAACGTAAATAGAGAAAGACCCTATCGGCCCCTCAAAACGACTTCGGGCTCCGCGTAAGCGCAGTAGCGTGTCGGCTTTGAGGGGCCGATAGGGTCTAACTATAATTACCCTTTGTACTTAGGTGATGTAGGGCATGTTTCAGGCACCACATCTTTGCGGTCCCCTAGTTGTGCACTACGGTCTGTATAGTGTGTATGAAGTAGTTCGTGTGCTTTATATCCTAGTGGTTCGCCCAAGAAGTTTTTGTATAGGTCTTGGATTTCTGGGTTTTCATAGGATGCCACGTATTTGTATTCTTCATCAGCTTTGTAAAGTCCGCCAATGCGGGCTTCTTTTGTTTTCACAGCTTGTGGTAATTTAGTGCGTGGTTGACCACCGCCACCGATACAACCACCTGGGCATGCCATAACTTCGATAAAGTCATAGTGTTTGCCACTTTCTTTCAACGTGTTAAGGAAATCACGAGTATTTTTACCACCGTGTACAACAGCAACGGACAATGTTACGTCATCGCCGAGTTGTACAGTCGCTTCTTTTACGCCATTCATACCGCGAACATCTTCGAGGTGAGTCAATGCATATGGAGGTGGTTCCTTGTCAGTGATGAGCTTGTATGCGGTACGCATAGCTGCTTCCATAACACCGCCTGTATTACCGAAGATGATAGACGCACCAGTTTCCATACCGATTAAATCATCGAACTTAGAGTCTTCTAAGCTGCCAAAATCAACACCTTCGTCATTGAGCCAACGAATAAATTCACGTGTAGTAATGGAAATATCCGTATCCATGCCGAGGCTTTCATCATCGTAATAACGAGCCGCCGCATTTTCCTCAACGCGCTTAGTTTCAGCCTTCTTCGCCGTACAAGGGTTAACACTGACAGACACGATATTTGCAGGATTGATGCCCTTTTTCTCAGCAAAGTACGTTTTGATCATGGCCGCTTCCATAGCAATGCAAGAACGGGTACTGGACAAGTTTGGAATGAGTTCAGGGAAATAGATTTCCGCAAAGCGCACCCATGCAGGGCAACAGGATGTGAATTGAGGGATAGTACCGCCATTCTTTAGGCGATCTACAAGCTCAGATGCTTCTTCCATAATAGTTAAATCCGCACCAAAGTTCGTATCAACCACATAATCAGCACCCAATTTACGAAGGGCGCTAACCATTTTTCCTTCTAAGAATGTGCCTGGTTCGTAGCCAAAGCCTTCGCCGATAGCTACGCGCACAGCCGGAGCCGTTTGGATAACAACAATCTTGTCTGGGTCAGCAATAGCCGCTTTCACCTTATCAAGCTCAGATTTCGCATGCATGGAATCGAATGGACAGGCAGCCGCACATTGACCACAATGGATGCACATTGGCACATCACCGGTTGATTCAAGATCGTAATAATCGAGCACGCTCATCACATCGGCGCAAGCGCGACGACACAAGGTGCAATTCTTACACTTCGAAATATCGTGGTAAATGGACGGGTTGTCGAGCGCGATTGGCACGCGTTTGTCGATAAATTCAAATTGGGACATGAGGACCTCCTCGTTCTGTATAATCATACCTATTGTGAAAGTTTTAATTTCTCCTATATTACTAGCATAACAAATAAGGAGGCCATCAATCAACGTACTAGGCTAGTAGGAATTGAAAGATTATTGGACTTCATAAACAGGAAACTTTAAAGTTCATACATCATCGGTACATCGATGAGCTCTACCCGTTCATCGTCTGAGACAAATCCAAACCCTCGTTTGCTAAATAGCCAATAGTATGGTTCACCGTGAAATACACGGGCTTTTTCCATGAGTGATACCAGCACATCTTGGCCAATCGGTTCATTTTTCCATTTGCACTCGCCCACTAATAGATGATGTACAGGTCGTGCATTGGGATTCGCTTGTATGTCCGCCATGGCCACTAAATCGATTTCTACCTGTTGTCGTGTTCTGCTGTCAGTTCCCCACCAATGCCCCGTTTCTTGTGGTAAAAATGGAACTGTTCCACAGTGAATCCGAGCCTGTACATATTGCTCTGCCATCGTTTCAAATACGGGTCCCATGAAATGTGAAAGCATAGGTTTAACGTATTGATGGTATACAAGTTTGCCATTAAAGTTTTCAATGGCCCCTTGGTTCGGTTCTACAAAACGATACCAAAAGGTATACATAGAATCTTTAATGGTATAAATACTTTTATTAGACTTAGATCCAACAGGATGTATTTTTTCGATGATCTGTAAATCAATAAGGCTTTTTAGATAATTATTCAATGCCCCCGTCGTCATATCTACCTTAGTAGCAATTTCGTTATTACGGCTGGCTCCCTTAGCGATAGCACTGAGGATGGCATTATACTGGCGCGGCTCCCGTAATTCCTGCTTTAATAGACTCGATGGCTCATCTACAAGACGTCCTGTAGGCGTGAAAAACAAGGAGATAATGCTTTCATCAAGAGAATCCCCTTCCCTAAAATATGATAAATATTCAGCCACACCACCGGTAAGACCAAAGGCGATAGCACTATCCTCGTAGGAAAGATGGGGTGCCATTTGACGGGCCTCGATATACGTAAACGGTTTAATTTTATACTGCGCTGTGCGGCGACCATACAAAGGGCTCTTATGGCCTAGCACCTGATTTTCCATAAAACTCATGGACGAACCGCACAAGATGAGCATTAACTGAGACCGATTTTTATACGCGTCAATCAAGGCCTGCAGCTCAGACGAAACGGACGGAATCGATTCCGCCAAGTACGGATATTCATCGATAATAAATATACAACGATGGTCTAAGCTATACTCAAATAAATGTGTCAACGCCGCCGTGATCGTTGGAAAATTCGGTAATGTGGACTGTAATTTACCGGTTTCAATCATCCCCGTTGCACGATATACAGCTTGTGAAAGCGCCTCTAAATTGTTACTCGCACCAGATTCGAGGCCCACCATATACGCGCCATCATGAGACGCCAAAAAGTGGTGCAACAAATACGTCTTACCCACACGACGGCGTCCATACACAATAGCCAATTCAAAACGTTTTGAATTATATTGCGCTTCCAGAGAAACTAATTCATGTTCACGGCCTACAAATATCATATCGCACCTCCTCGTTAATATAAATTACGCTATGCAACAAATATCCTATCTATATCTTCTTTAGTATAACACGATATAGTATATTACGATATACTATATTACGTTATACTAAATTACAAAACAAGATAAAACACTTATCATATCAGTGTCTATCTAGTGCTATAAAGATTTTTACCCACACGTTTTGTCCTATAACTCAAACTCATACTCTGCATATAAACACAAAAAAGCAGCTCTTTCGAGCTGCTTTGTCGTATAAGGTGTATATTATTTTTTACCTTGTTTTGCTTGTTGTGGCCATAAGAAGTTGTAAACTGCTTCGGATGGGGAACCAGCAACAACTGGACGATCTTTGCCATCAACTTTATCTTCCCGTTCTGCGTAACCTTGTGGGTTATACAATACAACCTTTTGGTCTTTTACAGTTTTCTTTTTGTGGTTGAATTCTTCAGTTGCGATGAAATGATAACCTTCAGAATCTTGAGCTTTGATCATTACAGTTGCAGTTTTATCGCTTTTTTGAACGCTATCTTGATCAATGGACCAAGTGATACCTGCACTATCTTGACCAAATACTTGCCAGTTAACAGCACTAGCAGAACCGAAACCGAATGCGCAAATTGCAGCAGCAGCTAAACATGTACCTAGTAATTTTTTCATATATTTCACCTCGTATAAAATCAAATTTAATTTATTATACCATATATTAAATGTATTTTGCGTGAAAGCTAATTTTTTGCGATACTTTTACGTAAAATGTACTTCGTCCTACACCATGTCGCTCAATAAAGCCCTCTTCTACAAGTTCTTTCAAAGCTTTTTCAACAGTAGATACAGCTATATCTGGTTGTTTCTCAAGAATTCCAGATTTCGTAATCTTACCAATAGTGGCATTAATTATGATTTTTATACGATCCTTTGCAGATAACGACATAGTCAGCAATTCAATACGGCTTTCAAAATCACGATAGGCCGCCAAAATAACGCGAAGTATGTATTTGACAAAAGGGACTACATCCTCATCGCCTGTGTGCCAACCTGCGCCGGATTGAGCTAACGCCGCATAATAACTGTCCTTTGTACGCTCGATTTTTTGCTCTAAACTAATGAACTTACCTATCATGTACCCATTTTGGTACAAGAGCAACGTCGTCAGCAATCGGCTCATACGCCCATTGCCGTCATTGAAAGGATGAATACACAAAAAATCATGTATAAATACAGGAATCACAAGCAATGGATCCACCGATTTATCTTGGAGAACCACATTAACACCTTGGCAAATCTCATCAATAGCAGCAGGAGTTTCATAAGGTGCTAAAGGCCTAAAGCGCTCCAGCTCAGAACCATCTGCAAGCCGCTCAATAATCGAATTCTGCACGTTCTTAAACTGACCGCCAATCCCCTTATGGGAATACGCATACAAATCGCGATGTAACTGCAGTACAATGTGCCTTGTCAAATCGATATACTCGTAATTTTCATGCACCGTATTCAACACATCACGATACCCCATAATCTCTTCTTCATCCCGATTACAAGGCGTCGTCTTATCCGCCACCAACGAACGAATACGAGCCTTCGTCGTCACAATCCCTTCAATTCGGTTCGACGACTCCACACTCTGCACCTTCGCTATATCCACAAGTCGCGCCACACTACTAGGCCGCTGCGATACAAACAAATCCTGCCTCCCCTTATACTCGTGAATCTGTGAAACCAACGACACAACCTCACCATCCCACAGACAATCCTCGAGCCACCGATAATCAAAACTACGCATACCACACCACCTTTCCCCTATACGAATATTTCTCCCCTAATTTTAATACAATTTAGGCGATAAATAAACAAAAAATATATCTTCCTGCTCTGGTCCTTTGTAGAAAATAATACTAATGTAGAATAAAAGAAACCTCGCTCTGAATATGTTGCTAGGGTAGGTTGGGAAATGGATGGTGTCTAAAAACCGACTTTACCTTCACTGTGGAGTCTTTTTCTTCCCGCTCCGACCCTTTTGGGAAAATAATTTTGTAGATAAAAAGAACTCAATTTTCTGAATTTGTATAAAGGATAGATTATGAAAAGGGATTGATGGGTCCGAAAAAACGACTTTGGCCCTGTCCCGAAGGGACAGACCCGGCCGGTGGAGGCTTTTTCGGACCCATCAATCCCTAAGCATACGTATCACGAATATTATTCAGAGAATTGAGTTCAACCGTATCTATATTAAATTATTTTCCCCAAAGGGCCTGCATTACTTCTGATCCTATTGTATCTTTCTCAATTTTCACAGGTTTTTGTTTTTCATTGCTACTCAACAACGGTACACCAGATTGGCTATACACAGTAGCATTCACTTCTGTCCATGTGCTATCTGGGCGGTTAATTTCAACGGTATAGATATAGGTATAACCTTCTACATTGTTGGCTTTCACCAAGATACGCGCCATAGAATCTGTTTTAAACACAGATGAGTTATCGATAAACCATGCGGAATCGTCTGTATCCGCATCAACGTAGTACCAATCAGCGGCATTGGCTACGCCAAAGCCGCCAAAAAATATACATCCTGCTGCCATGATGGCAGCTAACCATTTTTTCATCATTCTCTCCTATTCAATCCTTTATTCATTCAACTATATATGGGCATGATTGTGGTTTGGTCTCTACACAACGTCAGGGCCTAATAGATAAAGCAACTGCTCGTCCTGTATAACACGAGTGGCGACCACTTAGGTGATCGCCAATTGTGCATATCTATGTTAGATATAGTATATTTTCGTTACTTTGCATATAGAATACAAACAGATCAATATGACATATACGATATTAGTCTTCGCTTTCGATTTCAGATGCAGGGATTACAGCAACGCTTGCTACCTTATCACCGTCGTCGAGATTTTGTGTTTTCACACCAGAAATGGCTTTGCCTTTTTTCACAGCAATGTCATTCATGTTAAAGCGAATGATTTTACCTTGTTCGGAAATGAGCATTACTTCGTCATCATTGTGAACGACTTCAACGGCTACTACATCGCCAGTTTTATCGTTAATGCGGAAGTTCTTTGTACCGATGCCGCCGCGTTTTTGTACATTGTACGCATCTGCTTCGTTGCGTTTACCATAACCCTCTTCGGAAATAGTGAACACTTGTGCTTCGCTTTCATCAGACTCAAGAACACCAGCGCCTACAACAACGTCGCCTGTTTTCAATTTGATACCGCGCACGCCATGAGCCGCGCGTTTCATGAGACGAACGTCCTCTTCGTTGCAACGGATGGCCATGCCAAGTTTCGTACCGATTAGGATATCTTGGTTGCCTGTGGTTACAATTACGCAAATCAAGCGGTCCCCATCGTCAAGGTTAATCGCATTAAGGCCAGAACGACGAATGTTGCGGTATTCTTCGATAGCCGTACGTTTTACAACACCGAATTCAGTAACCATGAATAAGTTTACATTTTCATGGATGCGTTCAAGGTCGATCATAGTCGTAACGGATTCGCCTACAGCAAGTGGCAATACGTTAACCATAGCAGTGCCGCGAGAATTACGGGAACCTGCTTCTGGCACTTCGTACGCTTTGAGGCGGTATGTACGGCCAGTGGACGTGAAGAACAACAATGTATTATGCGTGCGAACATGCATAATTTGTGTTACATAATCGTCTTCCTTCGTCTTCATGCCGATAACGCCAGCGCCACCTTTATGTTGGTTGCGATATACGTTGGCGTTCATGCGTTTGATATAACCTTGTTTAGTCAAGGTAATAACCATCTCTTCGTCAGCGATGAGGTCCTCTACATCAAGGTCGGACGTGTCGATTGTGATTTCGCTGCGACGAGGGTCGCCGTATTTCTTCTTCATATCTTCCAGTTCGTCTTTGATGATTTGACGTTGACGCGCTTCGCTAGCCAAGATAGCTTTCAAATCTTCGATCAATGCCAACAATTCCTTGTATTCCTCTTCGATTTTTTCGCGTTCCAAGCCTGTTAAACGGCGTAAACGCATGTCGAGGATGGCTACTGCTTGTTTTTCTGAAAGCCCGAATTTTTGCATCAATGCGTTACGTGCGATTTCGTCAGTTTGAGAACTGCGGATTGTCGCGATAACTTCATCGATGTGGTCGAGGGCGATCAACAAGCCTTCCAAGATGTGAGCACGCGCTTCGGCTTTGTTAAGCTCGAATTGAGTACGGCGTACGATAACATCGAGGCGATGATCTAAGTAGTAACCCAATACTTCTTTCAAATTCAATACGCGAGGATGACCATCCACGAGGGCCAACATAATCACGCCGAACGATTCTTGTAATTGAGTATGTTTATATAATTTGTTAAGAACGATATCTGGTTGCACGTCAGCGCGCAATTCGATAACGATGCGCATACCTTGACGGTCAGATTCGTCGCGAAGTGCTGTGATGCCATCGATGACCTTGTCGCGGCTCAAGTTCGCAATCGTTTCGATAACGCGGGCCTTGTTAACTTGGTATGGAATCTCAGTCACTACGATTTTATGCTTGCCCTTCGCCATTTCTTCAATGGTTGCACGAGCGCGCATTTTTACGCTGCCACGACCTGTGGAGTACGCTTTTTTAATGCCTTCCCGGCCCAAAATGAGCGCCCCAGTCGGGAAGTCTGGACCTTTGATTTGCGTCATCAATTCGTCCACAGTTACATCTGGATTATCGATGAGCATTTCAAGGCCATTACATACCTCGTTAAGGTTGTGCGGCGGAATATTTGTCGCCATCCCTACGGCGATACCGCTGGATCCATTGATGAGAAGATTTGGAATCTTCGCTGGCAATACGGTAGGTTCTTGCAAGCTTTCATCATAGTTCGGCATGAAATCAACAGTTTCCTTGTCGA
>OGIQ01000575.1_pt1 | contig 11367 bp, 7 predicted proteins | sample 1571811 | NCBI WGS metagenome assembly OGIQ01 (sample SAMEA2582103, study PRJEB24529) | metagenome | biome: Human gut stool | place: China | collected 2011
GAGAAAATCTAACTCAGACACACTTAGACTTTTCTTATTTTCGTACAATGGAACCAAAATTAACTCCGGCTTTGCGCAAGATGCCACTCACAGACCTGCGACACACCATTTGAGCGGGCGATTTATTTCATAAACAAATCAGCATTTAACCGGATAGCAGAGTTCCTTTTATTTTGTGATTGAATAATGCGGCTTCTTGTAGTATACTATAAAAATAGTTCTGACAACTCAGTAATTCTATGCCACATCAGCAGCAAGTTTCACAAAACAAAAATATGTAGGAATGGCTTGAAGATGTTTTTGGGGTTCTATATAATAAAGAAAAGCATTTGAAGCTGTAATGAAGGCGGTACCGGGGTATGATATGGATGTAATCCTCGAAAATCTTGCAGAAAATAAAAGAATGATTTTTAAATGTCAGACAGACATCAGGACAGGTTGTCCATAGATTTAAACTATGGATAACCTGTTTTTGTATATTTAATGATCCAAAGTATTTCCGGGATAAAGTCGACAGTGAAGGGGAATGCAGTATTTATTCTTACGAACAAATATGTAAGATCAAAAAATGAGAAAAAACTTGACATATATATAGACAGACTATATATTTTAGATATATAGATAGACTATATAACAAGGAGGAAAATCCTCTCATCGTCAAGGGACTCGGATTTTGCTTCGCAAAACAAGGAGGAAAATCCTCTGCTCGCCAAAGGGCTCGCATTTTCCTTCGGAAAACAAGGAGGATTTTATGTTAAACAAATCATTGATTCAGGGTAGTCTTTCCATGCTGATCTTACGGCTTTTAGACGAGAAAGACATGTATGGTTACGAAATGATCGAAACATTAAGGAAAAGATCGGAAAATGTATTTGAATTAAAAGCGGGATCGCTTTATCCGCTTTTGCATGCCTTAGAGGCAAACAATCTTGTTACGGCTTATGAGGATGATGCAAGTGGGAAAACGCGCAAATATTATCACATTACCGGAGAAGGAAAACGTATTTTAAAAGAGAAAAAAGACGAATGGAATACGTATGCCGCAGCAGTTACAAATGTATTGTCATGTAAAGCCATGGAAATGTGTATTTGAAAAAGTGAAATGGCATCAGGCAGTGAAATATGTAAAAAATGCAGGGATGAAAAAAGCAAACATGGCAGAAAGAGCCGGGAGGGAATACATTGACAGATTACAAAGAATATATGAAGACTCTGGAAGAACAGATTCAAAATAAGCGTGCCAGAGCGCTTGTGTCAGAAGAAATAAACGGGCATATAGAAGAACAGGCACAAGGTTATGAGGAAGAAGGAATGAGCAGGGAAGATGCAAAAAGAGAGGCAGTGCGGCAGATGGGAGATCCGGTGGAAACAGGATGTGCATTAAACCGTATCCACAGACCGGCATTTCCATGGAAACTTTTTGTGCTGGCGGTTCTTTTAACGGCGGCATCTATACTCATGTCAGTTGTTATTTCCGGAAAAACAGAAGGTGGGGCATCACAGGCAGAACAGCTTAGATCATTACTTGTGATAAATGGTGTCAGTTTTGCAATGATCTTTGTGATCATGTACTTCGATTACACATGGCTGTTTTTACATATCCGTGCGGTATATGCTTTGTATATGATCTGCCTGTGTCTGGTGTGGTCGGGTGGCATCCTTGGAAACTATCAGACAGCGCTGCTGGCAAGTTACAGTGTACAGGTGCTGCTGCCAGTGATCTTTGCGGGAATTATTTATCAGTACCGGGGACAGGGATTTCGGGGAATTTTAAAATCAGCCGGCTGGATCATTATCCCGTTTATGGTATTAACAGCAGGGCTCATTTCACTGCCGAAGAGTAATGGGGCGGTTGTGGAAAATGCCGTGGTCTGTCTGTTCCTGCTGGTGGCATCTGTGCTTCGTGGAATATTTGGAAACGAAAAGAAAAAATACCTTGTAGAGCTGGCATTGCTTGTGGCTGGTATTCTGGGGGCTGGTGTGGCTTTTTTTTATAAGTATACGTTCCTGCCAGGCGGCTATGTGCTCGCCAGGCTTACGCATACAGGTGAATTTGGATATCAGAACAGAATGATAAAAGATGCGGTTGCTCGATACAGCCTGTTTGGAAACCGGACATTTCTGATGCAGGGGACAGGATCGGACGGCGAATATCTGCTGGGAAATATATTTTGTTATTTTGGGATCATAGCAGGTGTTCTTGTCGTTGCAGCATTTGTGTGGTTTTTGATCCATGCGCTGCGTCAGTCTCTACTACAGGGCAACCGGATGGGCTTTCTGTTGGGGACGGCGTGCAGTATCGGGTTGATCGTGCGTGTGATGGTAATTTATATTATGGTAAATTTTGGATATGGCGTAATTTATACAGTGGCAGTTCCGTTTTTTTCCACAAATGTGATCTTAGCGGCAGTCAACGGGATTTACGTCGGATTGCTATTTTGTGTGCTGCGGAATAAAATGATATTAAAAGAACCGCGCAGCGAAAAGAAAAATGCGACGGTTTAAAGATCAGAAAGAAAGGGTATATCCGACATGAATTACATCGATATGCATTGCGATACGTTAGCGAAGGCAGCCGCACAGCAAAAAAAGACGGCAGGGGAACTAAGAAACACGATGGTGGATGCGAAAAGACTGCACCAGTGTGGCGCAAAGGCACAGTTTTTTGCCATGTTTTTACAGCAGAAAAGAGAAGAAAACTGGAGTGATCCGGGACTGGCATATACGGAAAAAAATAATCTCTGGTATACCGATGCAGAGATCCGGAAACAGATGCAGGATATGTACGAAGTATACCAAAATACCATGGAAACCTGTTCGGACATTATTGCACCGGCTTATAACTACGAAGGATTGCAGCGCAACTGGCAGCAGAAAAAAGTATCAGCCTTTCTGACGGTGGAAAACGGATGCGTTGTGGATGGAAAAATGGAGCGCTTAGAGCAGCTTTATCAGATGGGAGTACGGCTTATCACGCTGACCTGGAATGATGATAACTGTTTCGGACATCCGCATGCGAAAGATGCAGGAAGGATGCAGCTTGGACTGACGCCGTTTGGGAAGGAAGCTGTCACATATATGACAGAATGTGGAATCCTTGTGGATGTTTCCCATTTATCGGATGGCGGATTTTATGATGTGGCAGAGCTTGTGAAGGGACCGTTTGTGGCATCCCATTCAAACTGCAGGGAACTCGCTCCTGCAACGAGAAATCTGACGGATGATATGATACGGATATTGGCAGAGCATGGCGGTGTGTGTGGACTTAATTTTTATCCACCGTTTTTAAATACAGATCCTGTGGATAAAGTAAGCAGGATCGAAAGAATGTGTGAACATGTGAAACATCTGGTCAATGTTGGCGGGATTGAATGTGTGGGCATTGGTACGGATTTTGACGGGATTGAGGGAAATCTTGAGATTGCTGACTGCATGGAGATGGAAAAATTATTTGATGCACTGCAGAAAAAAGGATTTTGTGAGGATGACATAGAAAGAATCGCGTACAAAAATGTGGAACGTGTGATCCGTGAAGTGATGTAAAAACTATTATTGTGAAAAAGAGCAGCCAGGTACCAATATAATGGAATGAAAATATAAAGACCGGAATACCCATAAAAATTGGATATGGATATTCCGGTTCTTTCTATCTGCCGCATGCTCAAAGCAGTAGGCGGTATATTTATTACCGGTTCATCTCCGAATGATACCCCGTATTTTTGTGTTCTGCAATAATACTGTCGATCTCCTCAAGGTCGGTCGTGATCATATCTCCGATGACACTGTGCTTGATCGCTGCCATGGCATTTCCATATTCTAATGCTTTTCTGCAGTCCTTGTGTTTTAAGTAGCCGTAGAGAGCACCGGAAACATAGGCGTCACCGCTTCCGATACGGTCGACCACATCAATGTTGTTGTATGGTTCCTCGCGGTAGTAAGAATCATTTTTTGCAGAATAGATAATGGAAGTAAAATTGTGTTTCTTTGGAGTGATGACCGTGCGCTCTGTGGAGGCAACCACAGAGATAGGATATTCCTCGCAGAAAGACTTCTGGATTTCCTCGATCGTGCCTGTTTTGCCGAAAGTCAGGCGTGCGGTATCTTCGGAGCAGAAGAAGATATCTACATAAGGAAGAATCTGCTCGATGCAGGCTCTTGCCTCCTCGCCGGTCCAGAGATTGGCACGGTAGTTGACATCAAAAGAGATCAGGGTTCCCTGCTCTTTGAATTTGCGGATACATTCGATCGCAAATTTCTGTGCGTTGCCGCCAAGACCTAAGGTGATCCCACTGGTGTGGAACAGGCGTGTGTTATAAAACATGGTTTCCGGCACATCTTTGATGTCGATGTTATTGATGGAAGAATGTTTCCTGTCGTAGACGACACGCGGTTTGCGCGGATAGGAACCATATTCGTAATAGTAAACACCGATGCGGCTGTCATCTGCTGTGTCGGAGATCAGGTAATTTTCACTGACGCGGGAAGCGTTCATCTGGTTTTTGATGAATGCGGCGAGCAGATTGTTAGGAATCTTAGAGATCATTGCTGTCTTTAAGCCGAGTTGTCCGATCTCGGAAGCGATATTTAACTCGGCACCTCCTAAATGTTTCATTAAAGTATCGCCCTGTGCAAGACGTCCGTTGATCGGGGTGGAAAGACGAAGCAGAATCTCTCCTAATGTGATGACATCATATTTGCGGTCCATGGAAAACCCTCCTTAAAAATAGATAGTGTGATATATATGTATGCCTGATTTACGGCAAAACATTTTGGAAAACATAAATCAGTGTTATCATATCCAATGGTTTCATATTACAAAACTAAGTTCTATATTATGAACCAATACATATGTATTATATAACATATTTCAAAAATAAAAAAGAGATAATTGCAAATATTTCACAATTTTTTTGAACAAAAATAACAGAACCTATAAAAATTGCATTAAAGTAAAAACATGTTTGACATTCTGTTTTTCGGTGTTATAATAAAAATATAAATTTTGAAACGCAGTTTCACAATGTGAAACATTATTTTTAGGAGGATTAAAATCATGGCAAAGAAAGTTGTTACATTTGGTGAGATCATGCTTCGTCTTGCACCGGAAGGATATTATCGTTTTGTACAGGCTACATCCTACGGCGCAACATACGGCGGTGGAGAGGCTAACGTTGCAGTTTCCTTAGCAAACTATGGTATGGATGCAAGCTTTGTTACAAAGCTTCCGGCACATGAGATCGGACAGGCTGGAGTGAATGCGTTAAGACAGTATGGTGTTGACACATCTGACATCGTTCGCGGTGGTGACCGTGTTGGTATCTACTTCTTGGAGAAGGGCGCAAGCCAGAGACCATCCAAAGTTGTATATGACCGTGCAGGTTCTTCCATTGCAACAGCTACAACAGCTGATTTTGACTGGGATAAAATTTTCGATGGTGCAGACTGGTTCCACTTTACCGGAATTACACCGGCACTTGGCGATAATGTGGCAGCAATCTGCTTAGAGGCATGTAAAGCTGCAAAAGCAAAAGGAATCACTGTAAGCTGCGACTTAAACTACCGTAATAAATTATGGTCCAAAGAAAAAGCAGGCCAGGTTATGGGTGAACTTTGCAAATATGTAGACGTATGTATCTCCAACGAGGAAGATGCAAACGACGTATTCGGTATCAAGTCTGAAGGTACAGAGGTAACTGCAGGCGAGTTAAATAAAGAAGGATACAAAGAGGTTGCACAGAAATTAACAGACCGTTTCGGATTCAAGAAAGTTGCAATCACATTAAGAACATCTATCTCTGCAAATGATAACCGCTGGGCAGCAATGCTTTACGAGGATGGACAGAGCTACTTCTCCAAAGAGTATTTAATGCACATCGTTGACCGTGTTGGTGGCGGTGATTCTTTCGGCGGCGGATTAATTTACGCATGCTTAAACGATTATGCTCCACAGGATACCATCGAGTTCGCAGTAGCAGCAAGCTGTCTGAAACATTCCGTAGAAGGTGACTTCAACATGGTAAGCGTTGACGAAGTTAAGAAATTAGCTGGCGGAGATGCTTCCGGACGTGTTCAGAGATAATAAAATTACGACAAAATCATTTTGTTAATTCCTTTCCCTAATTTAATATAACACCTGTGACAAGCAGGTAATGCGTGGTCCTTTTACCCATTTAGACTGTGCAGACAATGACGGACTGCCGTTTCATGAAGCCAACATGAAACGGCAGTTTTTTTGTTATTTTCCTCTGTATGATAATTTTATATTTTGTGGAAAAACTATTAGGAAAATGGAGGTAGTCATATGAAACAGTTTGAAGGGTATGAAGAATATTTAAAGCAGAGTGAACTTTCGAAACAGACCAGGCAGGTGTATCTGAGGGAGGCGGAAAAATTTGTCCGGTATTTAAATGGAAAGGAAATTACAAAAGATCGGACGATGCTTTACAGAGAAAAATTACGGGAGGAGGACCTTTCTCCTGCGACGATCAATCTTTATGTTATAGCGGTAAATCGATATTTAAGATATTTAGAATGCGGGCAGGCATCTATAAAGACATTAAAAGTGCAGAAAAAACGCAGTGTGGAAAATGTCATTAGCCGGAAAGAGTATCAGGAATTGTTAAATTATGCAAAACGCAGTGGCAGGGAAAAATATTATTATATTATGAGGACATTGGCACTTACCGGAATACGTGTCAGTGAGCTCCAATATATTACAGTCGAAACATTAGAGACCGGAAGAGTGCAGGTTTATAATAAAGGGAAAATCAGAGATGTTTATTTACCGGATATTCTGATTCGTGAATTAAAAAAATTTTGCAGAGAGGAAAAAGAAAATGATGGAATCATATTTCGGGGAAGAGGAGGAGATCCGATCAACCGTATCACTGTTTATAAAATGATCGCATATCTTGGGGATATGGTTGGGATTAAAAAAGAAAAGGTTCATCCCCATAGTTTTCGGCATTTTTTCGCAATCAGCTATATGGAGCGCTATGGAAACCTTGCAGAGCTTGCAGATCTGTTAGGGCATACGAGCATTGAAACGACCCGCATCTATACAACGTCTACTGTAGAAGAAAAACGTAGAAAGCTCAATAATCTTGGATTATAGATGCAACAAAATACAATATTATGTTGCATTTGGCAAGTATCTTTTTTACATAATTTTTATGAATATTTCAAATAAATTTAGGGAAAACAGACAAAGATATTATTTCATAAGTTGAAAACATTCATAACAAACAATAAGAAATTAACAGTAAAGATAACGATGCCTTTAATATAAGGAAAGTTTTGGAAACATAATATTGTATTATGTTACTAAACTCATATGTAGAAAGGTTATGTCTTAAATGCATAAAGACATAATGTATTTTCTGTGAAAATACGTGCATATGAAGAACACACACACATGGAAAGTGAGGAAAAAAAATGAGGGCAAAACAAGTAACAGCCTTAATGATGGCTGCAACGTTAGCGGTAACTGGTAACGGCGTTACAGCATTTGCAGAGCCGGTAGCAAATGTTGAAGCTGGGGATGCGGCAACAGAAGCTTTAAACGTTGAAACAACAGAAGAGGTTGAGACAGCAGCAGAGGTTGAGGTAACAGAAGATTCAGAAGACGTGACAAAGAGTGTACAGAAGGATGCTTCTTCCGATGTTACTGTAGAAACAAAAACAAGTGCAACTACAGTAAAAGCAGGTGCGACAGTTACTGTAACAACAACTGTCAAAGGGGATAAATTAACTAATGGTACTCTTACAGTAAAAAGCTATGAGTTGATTGCAACAAAATCTGCAGTTGACACGACAATTGCAACCAGTGCAGATGGTACATTTGTATTTGCACCAGAGAAAGATACGACGTACAAAGTAAAAGCAGTGTTCACACATGCAAGCGAGAAAAATGAATATTATGCAGAAAAAGCGCTTGATGCATTTACTATCGAAGCAGCATCTATCGCAACAAACAGACTTCATGTGCCGGAAGTTACTACCATTAGCAATAAAGATGGAGCTGCTTTAAATACTACAGCTGCTCCGGAAGTAACAGCAGCACTTGAGACAGCAAATAAGTTAGATGAAGCATATGGTAAGTGGACTGTGAAAGATGAGGCAGTTACAACAGCTACAAAAGAGATTGTCTTTACATTCACAGCAACAGACGGTGTATATACCATTGATAACAGTGATACTGCTGCAGTAGAGACAGATAAGACATATGAAAAAACAGTATCTGTTAAAGTTGTTCAGCTTGCTACAGGTGTTTCCATTGAGGATGAAAACGGTCCTATTTCAACTACAGTAGAGATGGCAACCACCGATAAGAAAGCATTGACAGCAAAAGTTGCTGCCGGATCAGGCAGTGATACTGTTTCCAATGCAAAGGTTACATGGACATCCAGTGATTCCAGCAAAGTAAAAGTTACAGCAACTGGTGACAATGAGGCTGTTATCACAGCAGTTTCTAAAACAGAGGCTGGAAAAGAGGTAACAATTACCGCAACAACAACAGACGGAACCCAGAAAGTCGGCGAGATCAAAGTTGCTGTAAAAGAGGGAATCAATGCAGACAGCATTTCATTTGATTCCAAACTTCCTGAGATTACTTATGAGGGAGCTGGAGATCTTGAAGATTACTACAAAGATTATGTGGCTGCATTAAACAAAAAGACCACAATTGGTACTTACAGCATTAAAGATACATCAGAAACAATTGATTCTGTTGGCGGTGTAGCTAAGACTTCAACTGTAGCTTCTTTGAAAACCAATACAGAAAATTCCCAGACAATCAAAAACGGTTTGACAATTGTTTTCACATTAAGTGATGATGCTGGTCTTACACCGGTTGATGGAAAAACAAAATGGGATACGAAAACAGTTGAGAAGACATACGATGTTGTAATCAACAGAGCAGTGATCAATCGTGATGCTTCTGCGGTAACTGGTAAGTTGGAGAGCAGTTATGCTGCCGGAGCAAAATTAAGTGAAATCTTAGCTGGAAAAAATGATACTGAATTTGACATCGAAATTCAGAAAAAAGTAGATGGCGCATGGCAGACAATCTCTGATGATACACCAAACATCGGTACACTTGCAAATTATCAGGTAAAATATTCTCTGAAAGACAGCGCAAAAAATGTATACACATTAAGCGGTGCAGATGCAAATGGATATAAATATGTATCCTTAAGCGGCGTTTCTATCACACAGCCTGTATTAACAGATGTTAAGGCAGAAAATAAATCTGAAAATTTAACAGCAGATAAATTTAAAGATAAAGATACGCTTACACTGAAAGCATCTTACGATGAAAAGAAACTTGGAACTGCTAATTATACTGTTTCTTATCAGTGGTATAAACTGAATGAGAAAACGAATAAGTATGAAGCAATTAAAAGTGCAACATCTGATACTTATACGACAAGTACATTTGCTGACATCCCAGGTACATACTATTGTGAGATCACAGCAGATGTAAAAGGATCTGTAAAAGATTTCCTTCCGGATGCAACAGATGCTCAGGTTGAAGCATACAGCAAACTGGTAAAATCAACAAACAAAGTTACGGTTGAGGCTACTAAGATTACAGTTGATACTACTACTTCAGGTTTAGGCTTAAGCAAAACGGAAGCTACTTATGGTGCTACAGCAGATGTAAAGGCTATCGCAAAGGTTACTGCAGATGATGTTTCTGCTTATCGTGTATATTACAAACAGGTTACTACAGTAGCAAATAAACCGTCTTTAGGTGAAGCAAAAGACATCACAAAGAAATCCGTAAATGAAGATGAAGCTTTCCTGTTCAAGAGTGGAAGAACAATTTCCGAAAGCCTTGGTAACTTAGATGCTGGTACATACAGAATCTACTTAGAGGTTACAGCCGGAAAAGAGACAACAAGCTATGAGATCGGTGATATCAAAGTAGCTCAGAAAGAGATCACCGGATTAAATTCCAAGAATCTTAAAGTTGAGGATGCTACTTATGGTCAGAAGTTAAGCGATGCTAAGATCATTTACAATGACACAGAGATTGATGCAGCGTTAGATTTTGCATTTGTTGATAACACAGTAGCAGACGCTGGAAGCTATACAAGCAAAGAGGTAGCTGTTTCAGTTGTTGATCCAAACTACACAACAGATACAAAGGTAACATTAAAAGCAAATGTAAATGTTGCAAAAGCTCCTCTTTCCGTAACTGCAAAAGATGTAACGATCGAGCAGGGTCAGGAAGCAGCACTTGACGGAACCGTAAAAGGTTTATTTGGCAAAGATACTGCAAAAGTTACTTATGCAGTATTAGGTACAGATGGAAAAGCTGTTCAGTCAACAAAGAACTTAGCAGTTGGTACATATAAGATCCGTGCAACTGTAGAAGATCAGAAAAACTACGATGTAACATCAGTAGTAGATGGAACATTAACTGTAAATGCAGTAGCAGCAACAGGTGTAACTGTAAACACAACTGCATTAAAGATCAATGTTGGTGAATCCAGACAGGTCAGCGCAACAGTAGCTCCTGCAAATGCAGCAGATAAGAATGTTACATGGTCTTCCGACAACACAGCAGTAGCAAAAGTTACATCTGATGGTGTGGTTTATGCAATCGCAGAAGGAACTGCAAATGTTACCGCTAAGACAGCAAACGGCAAGACAGCAACAATCGCAGTAACTGTTTCAACAGTAAAAGCTGATTCTGTAAAACTGAGCGCAAGCAAAGTAACTTTAACTTCTATCGGTGCATCTAAGACAGTAAAAGCAACAGTAAATCCGACAAACACAACAGATAAGACTGTTACATGGAAATCTTCCAATAAGAAAGTTGCAACTGTAGATAAGAACGGTAAGATCGTTGCAAAAGGAAATGGTAAAGCAACCATCACAGTTAAGACAGCAAATGGCAAGAAAGCAACTGTTAAGGTAACTGTAAAACAGGCAACCAAGAAAGTTGTATTAAAAGTAGGCAAGAAGGTTGTAACAGGTAAGACCTATACCTTAAAGGAAGGTAAGAAAGCAACTGTAAAAGCAACTGTAACAGATGCAAAGGGCAAGAAAGTTACTTCCGGAAACCAGAAGATCAAATGGACTACTTCAAATAAGAAAGTAGCAACCATCAGCAAGAGCGGTAAGATCACAGCTAAGAAAGCAGGCATTGTAAAGATCACAGCTAAGACAGCAGATGGTAAGAAAGTAACATTCAAAGTAAAAGTTAAATAATTGAAAACCTGAAACATACGGACACATGACCTGAGATGCGATAATCCTCTGGTATCGGCATTGAGGGAAAAATCAGGGATCACGAACGGGCGGCATAAAGTTTTGTGCCGCCCGTTTTGGTTTGCGCGCCATGGGCGCGCTCTAATG
>OGIQ01000578.1_pt1 | contig 11305 bp, 16 predicted proteins | sample 1571811 | NCBI WGS metagenome assembly OGIQ01 (sample SAMEA2582103, study PRJEB24529) | metagenome | biome: Human gut stool | place: China | collected 2011
TGAAAGCAGCAGTTCATTTCGATCCCAATCTACATTTAAAGGCTCATCAATGGAAACCTCCAGTTTCGTCTTATTATTTCTGCGCAGATACATAAGGATCTCATTTTCCACACAACGGGCTGCATAGGTTGCCAGCTTACTGGCTTTTTCCTGATCAAAGGTATCTACTGCCTTAATAAGCCCAACAGCTCCGATGGAGACCAGTTCCTCCATATCTGCTTCCATCATCTGATACTTTTTTGCAATGTGTGCCACCAGACGCAGATTGTGCCGGATGAGCTTTTCGCGTGCAGCGGCATCCCCAGCCCGCAGGGCAGCAAAGGCGGCCTGCTCTTCCCGGGCGGAGAGCGGTTTGGGGAAACTTCCGCTTTCCAGATGAAGCGCCAGAAACAGAAATTTTGTGGCAAAAAATTGCAGCAAGGTCAGCAGCACACGATATCCCTCCCGGTATATAGTTGTTAGATGGTATGAGCAAGGGCGCGGATAGATGCCGGAGGGCGTGGAAGGGGAGCGCTTGCAAGGCACAGGCAGAAGCTATCGTGAAATTTAATCCGATCTATGATTGATGCCGAGACCGCCCGGACGAAAAATGTTCGGGCTTTTCTCATATATTCCAAAGTTGCGGTAGAAGGGTACACAAGCTTTATGGTATAATTTGAATAAGAAAACTGAGTGATAAATCGGAATTTTCGCCTTCGCAACTGTCGGTTGACCAAGTTCTATGAGAAAATGGTGGCAATGCAACCGCTATTTTTGTTAGATTAAGTAAAAAAGAAAGGCGGTGTTTTGCAATGAATATGGCAGACAGAATACAACATTTACGAAAGAGCAAGGGAATTTCGCAGGAAGAACTTGCTGATAAGGTTGGTGTATCGAGACAAGCAGTTTCTAAATGGGAGTCAGAACAAAGTACACCAGACATCGAAAAGGTCATTTTATTGAGCAATTTTTTTGATGTAACAACAGATTATTTGTTGAAGGGAATAGAACCAATAACAGAAAACGGTACTGAAAGAAGTGATGCTCGCATCTTTTCTTTGGTAGGTAGTGTGTTTAATTTTATTGGCTTAGTAGTAGCCATTATGATTTGGGACAAAGAGCAAACCTCAAGTTCTGTTGCAGTTGGACTAATTTTAATGGCTGTCGGAATTATGGTATTCGTAATAGGACAGTTTATAGGTGATAACAAAGAAAAGGCTTCATTTTTGTTTTGGATTGTTAATGTATGGATACTTATCTTAATGCCAATTTCTTGTATTTTTAATTTTCTTCAAGGTATTAAGTTTGGGCATTGGTGGACATTTACACCAATACCGCAGCTTGGAAATTCCATCGTTTCCTATGTGTTATGTTGGGGATTTTATCTTATGTTTTGTATCGTGGTAGATTTTCTTCTAATTAAACATTCAAAGCGATAAATTCCAGTTAGGCGAACTGATAAAATCCCTTTAGGAGCTAAAACGCGCACTTCTATATTCTCTATCGAGAGTAGTGCGTCCTGCGGAGCTTCATTCCCGGTCAGCAGGAGAAAACTGCCCGACCGAGAATGCTTCGTCACTTTGCTCCGTCAAGGGAGCTACACTCCCTTACGACGCTAAAGCGGCTATCCCTTGTGGACTTGCCGTCCGAAAACGATTTTAACAAACCGTTCGCCGCCGGCAAGTTTGAAAAAGGACAGTTATGCACTGAAAAACATATCTGCAACTTGAAGTTGACAAAGTGCATTTCCCGAAAGATAGATAATGACACCTTGCTTTGGTAGAATTATGCTATCAAAACCAAAGGAGGTATCACCTATGAATTTAGGCGAAAAAATTTACAAACTCAGAAAAGAAAAAGGTCTGTCTCAAGAAGCTCTTGCAGAGTTTGTGGGAACAACCCGACAAGCAATCAGCAAGTGGGAGAATAATCAAGGATATCCAGAAACAGAAAAACTGATGTTGCTTTCAAATGTCTTTGAGGTATCCATTGACTTTCTGCTGAAAGATGAAAAAACGGAAAGTAGCGCAGATGAAAAAGGCTATTATGTAAGCAGAGAAATGGCTGTTGGCTATATCGCCAACGAGAAAAAGACTTGCAAATATTTTGGTGCTGGATTCGCCTTGTTTGCTTTAGCTGGAATACCCTACACCGTGTTTCAGACAACGACTGCATGGAAAGTATTGGGTATGTCCATTTGCATACTTGCAGGAATTATTGCTCTTGTGGTTTCAATGTTCATTTCAAAGGATGAATACACAATTTTGAAAAAAGAGAGTTTGCTTTTTGATTATGAATTTCTAAAGGTACTAACTGACGAATATCGTTCCATGAAGAAAAAGAACATGGTTGTTGCTATCCCTTGCACTGTTCTGTTCATCATAGGTCTTTTGACACTCGCTATTACCGTTCGAGGAATAATTCCATGGACACACTATCATTCGCTTGTCTTTTTAGGATTGTCAGTCGGATTATTCGGCTTTGTATATTCTGCTGGAACTATGGAGGCGTATGAGATTTTAGTCCATAACGAGAAATATTCAAATAGCTTCTGGTTTAAGGTTAAGCGAAAAGCAAAATTAAAAATCGACAAATGGTAACACACAATAACTAAATATCAAAAAACTGACCGTTGACTTGATATGCTACCCCTACCATGGCAAACGGTGATTATGACTACTTCGGCAAAGGTGATGCGGGCTATGCCCAGTACATGACGGCGTTCAACCGCAACTTCGGCGGCTCGTCCGGCGGCGGTGGTGGTGGCGGAAACCACAACAACAATGGCGGTGGCGGCGGGGACGGCAGCGGGTGCGGCTGCCTGATCGCTATTGCAGTGGTCGTGGTGCTGATCCTGATCATCTTGGGTGGTTGAATCAATCCCTGCAAGTGAAACACAGGTTTTCCCTGTGGGGATTTTTTGAATCCGCTTGTAGAAAGCAACGGCCTATGGTAGAATGAAGCCAAAGAAAAACAGGAGGGCTTACACATGGTTTTACTGGTTGTGGATACACAGAAAGGTATCGTGGATGAACGCCTGTATGCGTTTGAAAAGTTTGTCAGCAACATCAGGAAACTAATCCGGACTGCCCGCGAACAGGGAATCGAGGTCGTCTATGTCCAGCATGACGATGGGCCCGGTACAGGCTTTTCCATCGGAGACGATGAATTTGAGGTCTATTCCGGGTTTGCGCCGCTGCTGACTGAAAAACGGTTCGTCAAAACCGTATGTAGCGCGTTCAAAAAAGAAAGCGGTCTGCTGGAATATCTGACAGAAAAGGGCGAAAAAGATGTGATGGTCTGCGGCATCATGACGGACTTCTGCATCAATGCAACGGTGGAGGCGGGCTTTGAGCATGGCCTGCACATGATCGTTCCTGCCTATGCAAATTCCACGCAGGACAACGAGTACATGACAGGGGAGCAGAGCTACCACTATTACAATGAATTCCTCTGGCCGGACCGCTATGCCGATTGTGTGCCCATGGACAAGGCGCTGGAGCTGCTCAAAAAGTGAGGTGTTTACAATGATTTCCGAAAAAGTAAAAAATCAGATTCAAGTGGTGCAGGGTGATATTACCAAACTGGACTGTGACGGCATCGTGAATGCGGCCAATCGGAGTCTGCTGGGTGGCGGCGGTGTGGATGGTGCCATCCACCGGGCAGCAGGGCCGGAACTGTTGGCGGAGTGCCGCACGCTGCACGGCTGCCGCACCGGAGAAGCAAAAATCACCAAGGGCTACCGGTTGAAAGCAAAGTATATCATTCATACGGTAGGCCCGATTTATTCCGGCACAGCAGAGGATGCTACGCAGCTGGCGGACTGCTACCGCAATTCGCTGGACCTTGCCAAAGAGCATGATGTCCATAGCATTGCGTTCCCGGCAATTTCGACCGGCGTGTATGGCTACCCGCTGGAAGATGCCACGGAGATTGCGGTCAAAACAGTGGCGCAGTGGCTGGAAGCACATGCGGATTACGCCATGCAGGTGATTTTCTGCTGCTTCGATGCCCGGACGGAGCGGGTGTATCAGGCAAGGCTGTAACCGGAAGAGGTGTGAGAGATGGGCTTTTTCAAAAAGCTGTTTACAGGGATCGGTTTTGCGGCAGGATTTCTGTTCTTCGGATGCTTGTCAGTGATTGTGTATGCGTCCCGTGGACGGCATAAACCCTGCCATCGGCGCAGCAGCTTTTGGAACACACTGGAGCGCTACCTGATTTTTTCGTGGATCTGTGAAGGTGTGCGCAGCAGCCGGAAACGAGCGGAAAAGTCCTATTATCGGCGCACCGGAGGCGATTTCTGGCAGACTCAGAAACAAGCCCGGCCGGAAAGCGTTAAAAATACTGCTCCTGCGGAGAAAAAGTCAAAGCCGGAAGCGAAAAACACGGGCACAGGTGCAATGCGGTCGGTAAAACCAAAGAGAACGGAGCGTCCTTCTGCGGCACAGAAAGCATCGGCAGCACAAAGCGGTGCCAAAAGCGTGTCGGTGCCGACTGTACTAGGGCAAAACGTTTCGGAGGCTGACGCAGAAAAGCACAGCGAATGGTCAAAGCCTAAGCCAGAGCCCAAGCAGGAGCATGCTGCGCAACAGCCAGAAGCCAAAGAAGTACAGCAAAAGTCTGCACAACAATTGGAAGCAGAACGGCAGCAGAAACTGGAAAACCTGCGTGCTGCAATGCAAAAACAGATTTGCACCATTCATGCAGATGTGGAACTCCCGACGGACGGTCAGAATGACGACAGAGCGGTGGAGCAGAAGCTGCATATCCTGTTGTACAAGTCCACGCTGACAGAAAATGACCTGAATCGGGCACTGGACGAGCTTCGGACAGAGCGCAGGCGGCAAAAGGCAGAGTATCAGGGCGCACCGTTCGCAGACGTGTTTTTGGTCAGTCTGATTTTGTCCGATGAGGACAGTAAGCGGGCCTGCACCGTGGATGTGGGGGATACTGGCATGAGCTATGTCATTCCATGGAGCAGCATCCCGAAAGACCTGCAGGAATCGCTGCACCGCTACGTATCGGAAGCGGAAGGAAAACTCTGCGGCTACTGCAAGGAAGAACTCTGCAACAGTGAAAGCGGCAGGATGGTCGTGGAACTGTATCTTGGTAAACAGGATGGGCATGGCTCCCGAATCCTGTACTGAAAATGGAGTAAAGATTGAAATACAGAGAAATCGCAGACGGCATTTTTGTTGACCGTCCCAACCGCTTTATTGCCCATGTGGAAATGAATGGAGCGGTGGAAACCGTCCATGTCAAGAACACCGGGCGGTGCAAAGAGCTATTGCTGCCCGGCACGGCGGTTCGGCTGGAAGTGTCGGATAACCCGAAACGCAAAACGAAATACGACCTTGTGGCGGTACACAAGCAGGGTCTTGGCTGGGTCAATATGGACAGTCAGGCACCCAACAAGGTAGTAGGAGAGTGGCTTGCAAAACAGGGCTACGACTATATCAGGCCGGAATTCACCTATGGGAAGTCCCGCATCGACTTTTATATGGAAAAGGGCGAGCAAAAGTATCTGCTGGAAGTCAAAGGCTGCACACTGGAAGTGGACGGTATCGGCTATTTCCCGGATGCACCCACCGAGCGGGGTGTGAAGCACCTGCACGAGCTGGCACAGGCACAACGGAATGGATATCAATGCGCAGTGGCTTTCGTGATTCAGATGGAAGGCATCACCGAGGTGCGGCCGAATGTCAGCACACAGCCGGAGTTTGGCACGGCACTGGCCGAGGCAAAGGCTGCAGGTGTGCAGGTGCTGTTTTTGCTCTGCCGTGTGGGGCGTGACAGCCTGGAAATCATGGAGCAGCGGGAAGGCTGAAAAAATTTTCAGAAAACCTCTTGACCCTGACGTAGCGTCATAGCGTATACTGTGGCTGTCGCAAGGGAGGACAGCAAGATGATGACAGTGAACGAAGTGAGCAAGCGGACCGGAGTGAGCATCCGGACCCTGCAATATTACGATAAAATCGGTCTGCTGCGCGCGGCGGGCCGTACCGAAGCAGGCTATCGGCTGTATGACGATGCCGCGCTGGAACGTTTGCAGCAGATCTTATTGTTCCGGGAACTGGAATTTCCGCTGAAGGACATCCAGAAAATCGTGGAGAATCCTGTTTTTGACCGGCAGAAAGCACTGGAACAGCAGATCACACTTCTGACATTGAAAAAGCAGCATCTTGAAGATCTGATCGGCCTTGCGCAGAAAATTCGATCCACAGGAGGAATGGTTATGGACTTTACCGCATTTGATACGCAGAAGATCAAGAAGTATACCGAGCAGGCCAAAAAGGAATGGGGCGAAACGCCGGAATACAAAGAGTTTGAGGAAAAAACTGCCCATAAGACCGAGAAAGAAGTCAAGGACATGAGCAGTCAACTGATGGACATCGTGGCGGCATTCGGCGGGATGCAGGGCAAAGACCCGGCGGACCCTGAAGTGCAGGCACAGGTGAAGAAGCTGCAGGAGTTTATCACAGAGCACTACTACAACTGTTCCAAGGTGATCCTGAATCAGCTGGGGCAGATGTATGGGGCAGGCGGAGCATTTACGGAAAACATCAATGCTGCCGGCGGTGCCGGTGCCGCAGAATTTGCGCAGAAAGCCATTGAGATTTATTGCAAGTGAGCCCAAAAACGCTTTGCGTGATTCAGTTACAGAAATCATAAATAGGAAATGTTATCATATAGATACAAGAAACACACCGATAACATTCCAATGGAGGATTTCGATATGAAGGCAAAGTTTTACATCTGCAATCACTGTGGCAACCTCGTCACTACCATCCATAACGCAGGCGTTCCGCTGGTCTGCTGCGGGGAGAAGATGAAAGAGCTGGTTCCCAATACGGTGGAAGCCAGCGGCGAGAAGCATCTGCCGGTGGCAGAGCTTTCCGGCAGTCGTCTCACGGTCACAGTGGGCGCGGTGGAGCACCCCATGGCGGATGTTCACTATATTCAGTGGATTTTTGTGGAGACTGAGAACGGCGGGCAGATCCGCTATCTGAATCCGGGGCAGGCTCCCAACGTGGGGTTTGAACTGGGAAGTGAAAAGCCGGTGGCTGTTTACGCATACTGCAACCTGCATGGCCTTTGGATGACGAAACTCTGATACAATCAATGCAAACGGGGAGTGATTTGATGTCACTCCCTGTTTTTTGATGAGAATTTAATGCGGTTCTTTTGGTTCGGAACTGTGTATAAATGGGATGGATAAAATGAGCGGTTTTGCTGCAAAAACAGTATATTTTAGCGCTTTACAGCAATGAAAGTACTTGCTATAATATCGCCATGGCGCAAGTTTCAGTTGCGCAAGAGGGAAAATTGCCTGAAATGCATGAAAGGCTGATAATACTCCGTGAGCTGCTCACAAGAGCAGTTCCATCGAGTCGCGGTCATTGTGCATTTTCAAGCTGAAAACAGGCCGGGACTCGGAAAAGGAGTCTCGGCCTGTTTGTGTTTCCGGCGCAAAGGAAAGGATTGAACAATGCGATTTGATGCAAAAGAATTCGGCGGACGTATCCGCGATTTGCGGAAAAAGCAAGGGATTACGCAGGAACAGCTGAGTATAATGCTGAACGTTAGTGCGAACCATCTTGCAAAAGTTGAAACGGGAAGCCGCTGCTGCTCGATTGAGTTGCTGCAGGATCTTTCGTCCTGCCTGAATGTCAGAACGGATTATCTGCTGAACGGAGATGCACCGCATAACAACCATCTGAGGGAAAGACTGACGTTTCTTGCACAGGAATTAGAAAAGATTACGGCGGACCTCCCGGTATGGGGATAGGAAAAAGCAGAATCCTCTTTTTCAATGCCCAAAAGCGTGGTAGAATAGGGAAAAGATTCAGTATCTGAAAAACGGAGCGCGCAACAATGAAGATTCTGGTCAGCGCCTGCCTGCTGGGCGAAAACTGCAAATACAGCGGCGGAAACAATTACAATCAGGCGGTTTGCGATTTTGCGCGGGGGCATCAGGTGGTTCCGGTCTGCCCGGAGGTTTTGGGCGGCCTGCCCACACCGCGGTGCCCGGCGGAAATCGTGCAGGGCGTTGTCACGAACAAAGAAGGCATCAATGTGGACCGGGAGTTCCGGGCAGGTGCAGCGAAAGCCCTTGCCATCGCAAAAGAAAATGGGGTGGAGCTTGCCATCCTGCAATCCCGCAGCCCCAGCTGCGGCGTGAAGGAAATCTACGACGGAACGTTTTCCGGGACAAAGATTCCCGGACAGGGTGTTTTTGCCAAGATGCTGATGGACGAAGGCATCCGTGTTCTGGATGCCGGGGAATTGCCTAAAATTATCTTGAAAAATGAGGACGGAAAATGTCAATCAGAATGATTTGCAGCGATATTGACGGTACGCTGCTGCAATACGGCAGGAAAGAGCTGGAAGGAGAGATCTTTGAACAGATACGGGAGCTGCATCGGCGCGGCATTCTGTTTTGCCCGGCATCCGGTCGGCAGTATACCAGCCTGCGCAAGCTCTTTGCACCGGTGGCAGACTGCTGTGTGTTTCTCTGCGAAAACGGCGGTGTGATCTATAAGGACGAACAGTGCATCGCCAAGAATCCGATGCCCCGTGCATTGGCCGAAGAAATCGCCAACGACCTGTGGACCCGCAGCGACGGGCAGGGCGAAGTGATGCTCTCCGGTCAGAATACTGCATACCTGATGGAGCGGGGTCTGGGAATGCTCAAGCGTATCCAGTTCATCGGGAACAACTATCAGATCATTCATGCCCCGTCTGAGGTGCCGGAGGAGATCACAAAAGTATCGGTGTATCTGCACGAAGGCGTAGAATCTTACACGAAACGGTTTGTCCCACGATGGAAAGAGGCGAACTGCGCTGTGGCAGGGCCGTACTGGATCGACACCACCTTTGCCAACAAGGGCATCGGTGTGCGCAGCATCTGCAAAACTCTGGACATCGCCCTTGCCGATGTGATGGCTTTTGGCGACAATTATAACGATGTGTCGATGCTGGACATTGTGGGTGTGCCCTACATTATGGATGGTGCCGCCGCACCGCTGCGGGAAAAGTACCCGAACCATACACCCCGCCCAGAGGATGTGCTGCGGGAGTTCTTGAAGCAGAACTGAATTTTGTACGCATGTGTGCAAAATTCAAAATGATACGATATAAGGAAATATTTTGACATGACGAAAGTGCTTTTCATCTGCCATGGGAGGATATGAACAAGTCTGAAAACCCTGATAAATCCTCGCTTTTCGGGATGTTAAGCCCCGAATTTACTACCATTTTACTACCGTAAGAAACGATTTCGCCTCAGCGACAATATTGAATACCTTCCATGGCAAAGTAAGACAAAGCGATTTTGCTTTACAGCCGCAGACTTTCACAAAAAGCCTGCGGCTTTTTCTTTGCCTAAAAACAGAAAGGAGGCATCCGTGAAATGGCAGTTTTTCGGGTAGAAAAGAACAGCGGCTACACGGTCATGTCAAACCACCACCTGCGGAACCGGGCCTTGTCCCTGAAAGCCAAAGGCTTACTATAACAAATGCTCTCCCTGCCGGAAGATTGGGACTACACCCTGCAAGGGCTGGCCCGTATCAACCGGGAAAGCATCGATGCGATACGGCAGGCCATCCGGGAACTGGAACAGGCAGGATACATCCAGCGTTCCAGAGAACGGGACGAGAAAGGACGGCTGCGCGGTGCAGACTATGTGATCTTCGAGCTGCCGCAGCCCGTTCCTGCATCGGTTTCACCTACATTGGAAAATCCAACGTTGGAGAATCCCACGCAGGAAAACCCTACGTTGGAAAATCCAATGCAATTAAATAAAGATAAACTAATTACAGAAAAACAAAAGAAAGAGGGATTAAATACCGATTCCATTCCTATCCATTCCCCAAACCCCTTGCCTTTGGACGAGGACGAGACAGCGGCATCGCTGCCGGAACGGACGGGAAGCCGAAAGGAAGCGGCCTATCAAATCTACCGGGACCTGATTTTGGAGAACATCGAGTATGACACCCTCATCCAGAATCCCCGGATAGACCGGGAACAGCTGGACGAAATCGTGGACATCCTGCTGGAAACGGTCTGCACTTCCCGCAAGTCCATCCGGGTGGCCGGGGACGATTACCCGGCAGAGTTGGTCAAGGCGAAATTCTTGAAGCTGGACAGCCATCACATCGAGTTCGTCATGGACTGCCTGCGGGACAACACCACCAAAGTCCGCAACATCAAGCAATACCTGCGGGCCATGCTGTTCAACGCCCCCAGCACCATCAACAGCTACTATGCGTCCCTTGTGGCGCACGATATGGCGCAGCCCGATTGGGGCCGCCCGCCCAACACCTGACCGAAAGGAGTACCCATCCATGAGAACACTTTACCTGCGGCGTCTGGTGGTTCCACCCTAGCTGCCGCTTTTCCGACTACCTGCCAAGGAGGAATGCTGAATGCAGGAAGAAGTCACCCAGAAAACCATTGCCCTGTCCATGAAAACGGGCAAACTCACCGCCCAAGCGTTGCAAGCTGCCCTGAAAAAATATTTGCAGCACCGGGCCAAGGGGCCAAAGCTGCATCACGGCAAGCAAAGCCTGAAACAGCTGAAAGCCCACGGCGCGGCTCTGACCAACATTGAAGTCACGGAGGCGAACGTCGGGGCGTTTAAGCCCTGCGCCAAGAAGTACGGCGTGGACTTCACCTTACGCAAGGACAAGACCACCCAGCCGCCCCACTACATCGTGATCTTCAAGGCCAAGGATGCGGACAATCTGGAACAGGCGTTCCGGGAGTTCACGGCCAAAACGCTCACCAAGGAGCAGCGGCCCTCTATCCGCAAGGTGCTGGCAGCGGCAAAGCAGAAAGCGGCCCAGCAGCCGAAACGCGCCAAGGAAAAAATCAAGCAAAGGGGGTTAGAGCGATGAAGCCTGAACTGAAAAGGCTGCTGGTGCTGAATCTGCCATATCTGCTGTTCGTGTACCTGTTCGCCAAATGCGGGCAGGCGTACCGTCTTGCGTCGGGCGCAGATGCTTCGGCCAAGCTGCTGCACCTAACGAGCGGCATCTCCGCCGCCTTTGCAAATCCGCTGCCAAGCCTGCACCCGTTTGACCTCTGCGTGGGCGTTGTTGGTGCGTTGGCCGTCCGGCTCATTGTGTACAGCAAGGGCAAGAATGCCAAGAAGTACCGCAAGGGTGAAGAATACGGCTCTGCCCGGTGGAGTGCATAATTTTAAGTGTAAAGGACACCTACATGGACGCACAGGAGGTTATGCACATGACTGATTATAGCAAAATCACCGCCCTTTACTCCCGCCTTTCCGTGGGCGACGAGGACAGGGACGGCGGCGAGAGCA
>OGIQ01000580.1_pt1 | contig 11291 bp, 7 predicted proteins | sample 1571811 | NCBI WGS metagenome assembly OGIQ01 (sample SAMEA2582103, study PRJEB24529) | metagenome | biome: Human gut stool | place: China | collected 2011
TGCAACTGGTGTTGGCCTAGGCCTCACTGTGTATAAAGCCTCAAAAATAAAATTGTAATGATGTTATAGGTATTTATAGTTAAGAAAGTAGGTGATTATATGTTTCCATCCATAGATTTGGGTTTAGTACATGTATGCGTTGAGGTATGATGTAAAAGTGAATAATGAATTAGTTAATGGTTAGACCTATCTGTATGATGTCATACAGGTAGTTTTTTTATGCTTTACAATGTTGTGTGTAAAAAATTCCTCATTTGGTTGTATATAATGAAATCAGTAAAACATAAATGTTGTGTTGTATGAAGGAGAACGATTATGGAAATGTTAAAACAACATGTAATTACTGTAAAAGACATTAAGGCTGAGATGGCGGATGCTCTCATGGAGAAACGTAATGAAGAGGAAGATTTTGATGAGCGTTATGATCGCATACATGCAGAATGGGAGGTAAAAGGTTTAAAACAGTATCGTGGGGAAATAAATGCGGCTTTCACCAATAAGGACAGTTTCAAGGATTGGGTCACACAGATCTGGGGTGACATCGAAACTGGTGTGGCGGTTATAGAGGCAGAGCTGAAATTACGAGAAATCGAGGCTATACGTGAGGCCGTAGAATGTGGAGCACTCGTTAAGGTTTATGTGTCTTCTGAAAGTGGTCGTCGAGATGAGGCACAGCAAAAGGTCATAGAAAATCTTGAAGAAGGATTAAATTATCATGATAAGGGTGTTATGAATCTATTTAATGTTGAAGTGGCACCATTGCTTGCATGGACTGAGGAATTATTGGCTATTAGAGCCTATTTAACGGGTGAGGATTATGTAGCTGGATCGTTTACAAATGAATTGAGAAATATCTATAAGAATAGTTTTGTCTTATTAGATACTAATCTTGATAGTGATGTATCGAGTAGTTATGCATCTAGTAGTCATGCACACCCTTTACAGTATTATGTTAATTTAGAGGATGAATGGGAATTTTTATACCTAGATGATCTTACTATTGTAGAAGAGCTGCTAACCATTTTACCGGATAGTCCATATACATGTGATGTGTTGTATTATGCAAAATCTATTAATAAAGCAATGAAAGATGCTTGTGTACATAGTTTCAAGGAACAATGTCAGGCTTTATATGATACTGTATTATAATCTAAGCGATAAAGAATGGTCATAATGATTCGAACGTTTAGTTCTGTAGTGTGTTGAGGGGAGTATTATTTGATGAGTTCAAGAAAGTTAAGATATGGAGATATCGTATTTTGTCAACGAAGCAATTTTTTTAGAGGGGATACATACCAGCATTATGGTGTATATGTTGGCTATAAGAAAATTATTCATTATATAAAGGGGAATGATATATTAGATGGAATCATTGGTGAAACGAGTATAGACGAGTTTTGCCAAGGTGATACATTATACATTGCCGAAGAGGATACGTTGTTATCTATATTTCAAGACGCAGATGTTGCATCTAGTTTCTATGGACCTAAGCAAACAGTACTTCGAGCAAAAGCTTTAATTGGGTCTAAGGGTTATGACCTTTTTAACAATAATTGCGAACACTTTGCCATATGGTGTAAAACAGGCATAAAAGAGTCTACGCAAGTCAATCTTGAAGGTGTATTTGCTAGCTTGTTTAGGCCATCCCGTGGCCCGTTGAAATGGCTGGTCAATGAAATTTGGCGTGTTAAAGCAGAATATTAAAATCCAAAAGTGTTACATCAGAGTATTATAATCTAAACGTATTACAATCTAAATGTATTTAAACGTATTAAAATCCCCGAGCAGCTGTATTGTCTGCTCGGGGATTTTCGCCTTAGTTATTTTGAATATGTTTGCGTATAGTTTAGCCGTATAATGCATATATAGCCGATGGATGTGGGTATTGTTACTAAGATAATTAGACTTGTGAGGGAGGTGTTATAGTGACTAAAAATAAAATCGGTTTAGAAAAATAATTGTGTTTTTAGAGAAAGAAGGTGATTCTATGGTAGGATTTGTTGCCCCTCAAACTGAATGGGGAAAACGGTTACAAGCCTGGGGCATAGTAATGTTCTAGGCTATTCGTCTTGTTGTGGCGCGTAGCGTATCGCTGTTTGATAAATAGTATCTAATTGTTGGCGTAGTGGGGATTCGTCTATAATGCGGATTGCATAGCCTAGTTTTAGTAGGTGATGTAGAATATCCTGTTCTTGGAAAGGTAGGTATTTTACCTCAATAGTGAATTCATCAGAATCAATCCCCTTAGCCTGAATTGTATAATTACTAAAATAGTTAAAGCAGCGATCGACGGCATTATTCGCATCATGTAATGTAAATGTAATCGTTTGTTTAGATTCGTTACAGTATGTAATATACTCCTCATCTATATCCATGAGACACGGTGTTTCGGTTATGGTAATCGTATTGATATCGTGTAATGGATACGTTGTAAATGTGTGGTCTACATGAGTGTAGGCGATGAGGGTATACCCATTGCTGCCTACGGAATATTCTAGTCGGCATGGAGATACTTCTTGATCTCGGATGATGATGCGTAGATTTTGTTGAATCGCTTGTAAACATTGCATTACGACCGTCATGTTGGACGGTGTGTCGTCGGTCATGGTCGGCATTTGCTTCCATGTACCTTCTGGGAATGTTGTATCTATCGCTTCGAGTGCCGTTGATAATGATTGGCATAGGTCTTGTGAAAGCAGCCAGTTAGCGCGTGTATCGTTGATAAGGTCTTTTAAAAACATACGCTCTGCATCCGATAGAATAACGAGTGGTAAATCTTGTAATATTGATGTTACAGGTTCATCTGGGGCGTCTGATTCTATAAGAGCACCCGCTAAGATATGTTCATAATCATCATTGCGTAGTGCCTTTTTATAGAGGGCCGGTGTTAGTAGTCTACGATGATTGATGATATGGGAAATATCTTGCTGTGTATACGACATACCATTGAGTAAATCTAGTTGTAATTGATATTGTGTGGTAAATGTAATGGCATTAATATCGTTAAGCACAGAGGATACATAGGTTTTACTGATATCAGGGTCTTTCTTTGATTTTGGGGATTCTTTTGTAGAATCCTCTTTTTTCTTCTGTAACGGCTGAAGAAATCTATTGATTTTTTTCTTCTTTTTATAGCCTTCTGCTTCTATAAAATCCATTCCAATAGATGCATATATATTATTATAAAATTTCTTTTGTATAGTTGGTTTAGAGGTATTTATAATCTGTAAATATGGTAAATAGCTGCGTAGTAGGGGCAATAATTGTAGTAAATCTGGTGCCACTAATTGTGATTCGATATACTCATCTGTGACAGAGATATTTGTAAGATAGTGTTTGAATTGGCGTAAAAATTGACTATATGCTTCTTTATACCCATCTAATGTTAAGAAATGAATGGTACAGAAATCATGTGATATCGTAGTATTTTCTTGACTTGTGGACATATCAGTAGCGTTATATTTTGTCACTTCTAATGACTTGATGCGGTCAATGCGATTACGTTGCATAAGGCCATTATTGATGCTACACAGGATATTTTTATTTTCCCCATAGTACGTTTGGAGTTCTACGGGGCTAACAATTTCACGAGGTTTGCCCGGTTCGTAAAAAGAAAGACGGACTTTTTTATTACGATGTAATGCATCGGCTAACGGATAGAAAATATCGCCATCAATTACATTGTTGGGATTGTTATCTTTAAATGTAAAATAATTGTTGTTGAATCCGCTAGTAATTGATTCCTGTTCCTTTTTTAGCGATAGGCCTTCTAATAAATACATGATTTTTCTTAGTAAGATATGGCCTGCGGCGGCAGTAATGGACACATTCGTATAGAAAAATATGGCGATGGCTAGCTCTTCTAGTTGAGTTTTTGTTAATTCATCGATGATTGTATTTTTTATGGCATATGAATACCCTTTTGTATCCTCCGTTTTTTCCAAGACACCTAGTGTTTCTAATGTTTTGATTTGACGTTGAATGTACTGTTGATCAATAAGGCCAGGTGGGTCTTGTTTTTTATTTCTTTTTTGAAAGAGTTTTTCCACCAAATCTATATAGTTATCTAAGAATATATCCGAATTTAAACCTGAATATATTTCAGTGATTGTTGCTGTATCGTTGTTATAAATATAGGACAAAATACATAATTGCACATAAATCTGTTCTGGCACAGCAGCATAGAGTTCATATAGACTATTTAGATAGTTGTAACCATCAATAAAATCATCTTTTTCTAAATGATGAACTGATGATTTGCCTATGCGTTGTGTATAAATATGGCGCATAATATCAAAATAATCTAGCCGACGAATGACATCATCATGCTGGCTTTCTTTTATACCCCGAACGGTTGCTTTTCCCCGATTGTGATTACCAAATGTTAAGCTGCGGATAAACTGACGCATACTGGCTAAATCATTTATATAGTTGGTTGTCGTTGCCATTGTTTCATCCCCCTACCAATGGTGACTTGCAGTTGTAAAATTATTTTCTTAATTATGAATATAACATGATACAATATAAAATGTAAGGTATGAAATAGCAAAAACTTTCACAAATTAACGATAATTTATTATGAAGCAGAGCTAGTAGTATGAGCTTGGAGATAGTATGGCAATATACAATGTATTTTTAACATTTCTTAGTCTAGTGACTAGTACGAGTATAAAACAGATAACGAATGAGGATTTTGATGATGATATGCGGGATAGTATTACGACGAATGAGTCCGCATTAAAATATGTATTGCATCATACGTGGCGTGAGAAGGAAACGGCAGATGTATCATTTGATAAGATTTTCTTGTTATGTACAGATGATGTGTTGAAAGCCAAGGAAACTACGGGCATTTCTTCGTATGATATATTTCTCAAACAAATGGTGGAGGTATATTATAATAAGGGAAAAAATATTAATACTTTCACCAATAGCATTCAACAGATTCCATGTGGCGATAATCTCGATGATTTAGACCGCGTTAAAACGAGTATTATTGATGTATCGCGGAGAATCCTTGCCTTTAAAGATAGCGTTATGGGCGGCCAAAATGAGGTGCGCCTCTATATGGATACCACGGGTGGGCCAAGAAATGCAGCGATGATTTTGCTCGTTATTAGTCGAATTATGGCGTACCATGGCATTACGGTGCGGGGCGTGTATTATTCGAGTTTAAAACGAATTAATAATGTGCCGAAAGAAATCACGGTGCATCGTATCTTAGATGTGTACAATCTATTTGATATGATTGCGGGCTTTGAAGAATTCAAATTATTCGGCAGTGCCAAGAAACTGAACGAATATTTTGATGATGAGGATGCATCTCCATCCGACGACGAAACGATAGATAGTTCAACACATCAATTGTTGTCCGCTATGGATGGATTTTCAGAGGCCATCAATATTTCGAGCCGAGGTGCTTTTGAAAAATCTGTTGCTAGTCTTGATGAAAGCTTGACGCTAGTGAAAGAATCTGCTCGTCATGACAGTCGCAGTAAATCGTTTAATCAAGAACTAGTAGAATTGTTACAACAGCCGATAGAAGAATCCTATGCTGAGTTATTAGAACATCATCACAATGATACATCCGATGAATTGGCGTATATCGACTGGTGCCTTGATCATGATTATTTACAACAAGCGTTGACGTTGTTCTGTGAATACGTACCGGAATATGTGGTAGACAAGGGGATTATTGAGATTGATAAGACCGTATTAGTAAACGATAAAGAGTTATATAAAGATTTATATAATTCTTCAGACACACGATCCACACCGATGCGATTGTTTAATGCTATTAATAAAGCGCGGCGACAAGCATCAACATACGGTGGTGAGCCTGCAAAAGAAGAATTGGCCCCTAAAATCGATTGGAAAATCCGTAAATTTTTACGCTGGATGATTAATGACCGCAACACTATTATGTATGATGAACATGATATATCCCGACAAACAAAGCTCATTTGTGAGATGATTGATAGACGGATTGAACAATTGCTATCTGATTGTAGCAGTCTTTTACGAACAAAAGGTTTTATGTTATATCCCCCACGAGATAGGGATGTCAAAAATTATACGTTAATCGATTGGATTCATTTCCTCGGTGATATTATGAAATCACCGTCTCATATTGTGAATATTAATGATGTATTTTTGTCGATGCGTTTACATTTTTTCAAGGTTGTATTCAAGGAATATCCATGTAATCAATACGTTAGTGTTGATAATGAAACCCAGACGCTACATTTTACGAATACATCCAACGAAGCCTATGAAGCCGTATGTAAGGATTTTATTCATTATATTACAAATGGGTTTGATGGTAAGCAGTATAAAGGTTTAATAGTATATCGACTAGATGCTACAGGACTTTCACCAACGCAATATATGCAACGTCTTATTGATTTGGCCAATGGTACCAATAAGGTCGACTTGTATAATTTAACAGGTGTTATGATTCCGACTGGGGATTTAGAAACTATAAGTAATACACTTCTATTTTTAGATAAGTATTTTGAAATTAAGAAAGCTCGGAATGACAGCAATCACGCTAATAAAGAGGCTTTATGTAAATACACAACAGCTAGTGAATTACGAGAAGAAATAAAACGTTGTGTCGATTTGGCAAGATTGTTGAGTAGAAATAAATAGGTATAAGAAAGGCTAGGAAACACAGGGATTGCGTTTTCTAGCCTTTTGTGATGATTAAATTAATTATTGTTCCTTGATTGAACAAAGGAAGTTGCGTCCCTCACGGATTTCAGCGAGACAGAATTCTATTTGTTCCTTTATATCTGCACTTCGTTGCCATTGACCACGCTTTTCTTCTCGTGCGTGGGCCGTATCGTTACGACTACCTTTAAGTATTCTATATAGATTTAAGATTAATGCAATTTTTTGAATCATATGAGGGTGATTATGTAAATGTGGATTTAATATGAGCCCATCCACATCGTATAATTTGTTTGGGAATAGCTGTATAGGATATTGGTAGGTCACTGCTTGGGCAAATACATAGCGGTATATGTATTCATAATCTTGTGATGTAAGGAGTGATAGGAATGCTTTTCGTATTTTGAATAGTTGGTTTGTTGTATTTAGCTGAATCTTGAATTCTGGGGTGACTGTTATGATATCGTCACCATTGTCTGTTTTTTGTAATACCTCTAGCAATGCTTGTACGACATATCTTCTGAATTGTATTGGAAAAGTATTTATATCGAGGATATATTGACTGTTTACACCGAGATTGCTGATAAGACGCAAGAATTTGCAAGGAAGATTTTTAGCATCACTTTCGTAGGTATAATATTTGAACATTGCATCTGTTTCCTTAGCCGCTAAGGTGTTAATAGTGGCATTAATGCTATCTAGCAATTTTCGCTCAAAACTTGGAAATGATGTATCTTCTCGGGTGATGTTGAAAGCACGGTTGGCTTTTCTCGCTGTTGTCGATGCTTTTATGATTTGATTACATTCTCTTTTAAAGTCGCCGTTTATATATTCATGAAATGATTTCTTAATCTGATTGATGATTGGTTTACTTCGTTCATTAACCGTTTCAATGATTTTTGCTGATGACGTATTAATCGTATTGAAATGCTCCATATATGAGTTTAGCTCTGAGTCGGTATTGACTGGAAAGAGCTGTTCATCTAATGTAAACATATTAGAATCTAGAATAACGCGAGGTACGAATTCCGCAAATAATGCAAGCGCTTGCTGTAGGTATCCATTATTAAGGCACCAGTCAATATAGGCTAAATCATCGTCTTTATGATTCAACACAATACCATAGTTGCTTTGGATAGTGGGGCTCATCATTTTTAGCGCTTCAATTTCAAAATTCTTATGCGTCGCTGCATCTGTTGATGGTGCAGTATGTTTGGTGGATTCAATATCCGTCAGCGTTTGGTGGATATCTTCCATAGATAATTGGAATAAGCCGCGACTGGAAAGGCGAATAGCCTCGGAGAAATAGCTCATTTTTGTAAGTAATGTTTCGACTTGTTTATCTGGATGTTCCAATGTATTTACATAGGCCTTTAATGTATCAACACTACCGAATTGGTTGAATTCCGCAAAGCCTGTAATCATATCGTAAATGTTATAGATAGAATTCCCTTCGTATACTAATATTTCACTACGCTTTTTATTATTCATGTTAGCGTATAGAATAAATCCAATTTGTATACCTTGAAATGCTACTAAACGGATAATGGCAATCATCAACATAATCGCCGTGCGAGGACCACCGGATAAATCAACATGTAATATAACAGTGTCTCCGGCAGGTAATTCCTTATCATATGCCATAATTGCTTGAGACATATCGATGATGCTATCTTTCAAATTATTTATATCATCAATATCGCCACAATCTATATAGTTAATTGTATTTTCATCCCAAGTTAGGGGGATATGCATGGCCTCTATATAGTTACGCATTTGTTGCTCAAAGAGACTGAGTGTTGATATATCCGAATCTTTGAAAGTATCAGCTAGCTCTGGTGTTTTAAAAAAGAATAGTTTATCTAATGTGAAAGTAGGGTTTTCAATTCTTTTATTGTGTAGTAGATATTTTAAGGCCGACTCATTTGTTTGTAAAATCGTATTCAGTGGAGCAATATCTGTAAGGTTAATAACGGTTTTTTCTAATTTTTCTGAATCAAGTTCGAAACGGGTATCAAGGGTACTTAGAAATGTTAGATAGATATGATGTTCCATGACATAGCTCCTATTACATTAAATTAAATGAAACTTTCATGAATACTATACCAAATTTTGGGGCCTATATATAGTCATCTATTACAATATGTTTAGATTGTTATAGATGGATACGACCGTGTTGACACCGTTCCATAAATCGTTTCGTCTTAGTTATTTTGATTAGCGTAATGCTAGTCATTGCCATACAATCTAGTTGTAGCCGACAGGGAACCAGTTAGTGAGCATACTAGGTATGGAAATTTTTGTAAAAGAATTGTTATTGATAAGGAGGTGTTCTATGTCCCCATTAGCAGTAGATGCTGCAGTTGCAGTGTTGGTAGCAGTGCTTGACGCACTCGATGAAGACTAATTTTATATGAAGAGTATTTAGTGTATAGTATAAGGAGGTGTTTATAAAATCTTAGCTGTAGATTTTCGTTTAGTACGTATATGTAATGAGGTGTGATTTGAAAGTGAATACTGATTTAGATAATGATTAGACCTATTCGTGTGATGCGAGTAGGTCTTTTTTGCGTGTAAACTAGATGTGAAAAGGTTTTCTTGACTTATAAAATTTGTAAAAATAGGGATAACCCCAGTTATTACCTGTATTTTGTAAAAATTATGCTATTTAGAAAATCTCCTCGCATATTGACGTAAAACTCGAAAACCCTTATAATTACTGTGATTTTAAAAAAATCATTTTCTACCAGTATTTATCTAGGTTCATAGGCATTATGAACTTAATGGGAGCCTGTTATGACCGTTTACGGTGTGAGGTTTTCTAAAACCTAATTGTAAGCCCCATGAATACTGGATTTCTAGGACCCGCTGTTGCAACAGTACCTACCGTTTACGGTATTGAAACCACGAAGAGCACATACACTAATCTTACTATCACTAAAGTTGCAACAGTACCTACCGTTTACGGTATTGAAACTCTAATACGTTAGACACTCTTGAGAAATTAAGTGAAGTTGCAACAGTACCTACCGTTTACGGTATTGAAACCAACTAATACTGGTGACTTGGTAATCGCTATTAGCCCTCGGTTGCAACAGTACCTACCGTTTACGGTATTGAAACGGTATGGCTAAGAATGAAGCATCTTATTTATATAATGAGTTGCAACAGTACCTACCGTTTACGGTATTGAAACGTCTTAATATTTTGCCCCATATTATTATAGACAGATGGTTGCAACAGTACCTACCGTTTACGGTATTGAAACGTCAACTTTTCTTAGTTTACCTTCAAAATCGAATGTTGCAACAGTACCTACCGTTTACGGTATTGAAACAACCTTCACTAATTTTACCAGTTTCCAATTCAAGCTTGTGTTGCAACAGTACCTACCGTTTACGGTATTGAAACTAATCAAAAGCATAGCGATAACATATTTGTCTTTTAAAGTTGCAACAGTACCTACCGTTTACGGTATTGAAACTCGCAGATGGAATGTTTAATGATGTGACTACATCTAAAGTTGCAATAGTACCTACCGTTTACGGTATTGAAACTTATAATAATCAATCCTCTTTAGGTCTCTTAGGATTTGTTGCAACAGTACCTACCGTTTACGGTATTGAAACCAAAGCAGATTATACACAAGCTACTAGTATTATTGGGTTGCAACAGTACCTACCGTTTACGGTATTGAAACTTTGTGCATCGATAACTTTCAATCCACCTTTACGTTGCAACAGTACCTACCGTTTACGGTATTGAAACACAACTACCAAATCGATATCCTTTCCGATATGAAACAAGGTTGCAACAGTACCTACCGTTTACGGTATTGAAACCCCCTTAATGTACCTATTATACTTCTACAACGTCAGTCAAGTTGCAACAGTACCTACCGTTTACGGTATTGAAACTTGAAGAGCATGTCATCAACGGTAATTTCCGTAAAGTTGCAACAGTACCTACCGTTTACGGTATTGAAACCATCATCTTCTTCCTCTTTTTTATCATCACCATCAGGTTGCAACAGTACCTACCGTTTACGGTATTGAAACGAAACTGTCAAGAGTGTAGCTGCTAATCTCGCTGGTAGTTGCAACAGTACCTACCGTTTACGGTATTGAAACCTTTCTTCATCAAAGCTTTACATGTTTTCATGTAATGTTGCAACAGTACCTACCGTTTACGGTATTGAAACCTATCCGATAGGATACGTATCCTATGATTATAAACAGTTGCAACAGTACCTACCGTTTACGATATTGAAACAGACAGTAGGTAATGTCGAAGGAAACCCGCTTAAGTTGCAACAGTACCTACCGTTTACGGTATTGAAACTGTCGTAATCTGCTTCTTTAGCCAAATTGCGATATATACGTTGCAACAGTACCTACCGTTTACGGTATTGAAACGCGATGTATGCAGAGTACTCTACTTCGTCTTTTACAGTTGCAACAGTACCTACCGTTTACGGTATTGAAACTGGCCAATAATCCAAAAGACGTTCCAATGGCTGGTCCTCAGTTGCAACAGTACCTACCGTTTACGGTATTGAAACCAACAAATAACGATATAAATCACTCTGTGTCATGCACGAGTCTGTTGCAACAGTACCT
>OGIQ01000581.1_pt1 | contig 11283 bp, 7 predicted proteins | sample 1571811 | NCBI WGS metagenome assembly OGIQ01 (sample SAMEA2582103, study PRJEB24529) | metagenome | biome: Human gut stool | place: China | collected 2011
GCAACCCGTCCCGATTGCCTGGGAAATAATGTATTAGGTCTTCTTGAAAAACTGAACAAGATAAAACCTGTCTGGGTAGAACTCGGATTGCAGACCATTCATGAAAAATCGGCAGATTATATAAGAAGAATGTATCCGCTCTCCGTTTATGACTCAGCTACAGAAAATCTTCATAAAATCGGAATCAATGTAATTACACACATTATTTTGGGACTTCCGAACGAATCTAAAGAAATGATGCTTGAATCTGTAAAATATGCAGGCAGTAAAACCGACGGAATCAAACTGCAGTTGTTGCATGTTTTAAAAAACACAGACTTGTGTGATGACTATGAAAGCGGAAAATTTGATGTGCTTTCAATGGAAGATTATATTGATATTCTTTGCGATTGCGTTGAAGTGTTGCCTGAAAATGTTGTAATTCACCGTTTAACAGGTGACGGGGATAAAAAACTGCTCATTGCACCCATGTGGAGTGCCGATAAAAAGCGTGTTTTAAACTCAATCAACCGTGAATTTGCAAATCGTAATATCACGCAGGGAAGAAAGGCAAAGTAAAAGACTCCCGAATCAATCATCGGAAGTCTTGTTTTCAAGAGTATTGTCATTATGATTTTTCTCTTTTTCAGCTTTCTTCTGAGCTGTTTTTTTACCGATTGCATATGCAACAGCTAATAACGCTAAGCATCCCGCAGTTATGCCCATGCCGGCAAGGAAAAATTTTATTTCCTTATCCTTAATGGGATTGTAATCAATATATTCGTCATCTGAGGCATTAACAGTTGTAGGCTCGGTCGGGTGTTTACTTTTACCGCCCTTTCCTGTAGCTTGCGTGCTGTTTTTATTGCTTGACGAGGAACTTCCGCCGCTAACCGTTCCCGACGCATTTTTATATATTCTGATACACGATGCAGTGCAACTTCCAACATCCATAAAGTTCACATCGGAATCAACACATTGATTCACCGTGTAGTCAATATACGCAGTACCTTCTTTTATTGTTTTGAAATCAAGCGTTAAGACATCACTTCCGCCCGAAATATTTTGTCCTTCAGAATTAAGAAAAACAACTTTAACCTTGCCGCTTTTCTTGTTGACCTGAATTTTTGAGCCGTTATTCACTGCTTTAACCTTTCTGAATTCGATATAATCGGGGTCATATGTAAATTCAAATGTTGCGGCAGAAAGTCGATTGCCGGAATTTGCGGAAAGTGCAACGCTGAACAGTCTGTTCGGCTTCATATCTGCATTCTGCATTTCAAAACTTACGCTTGTGGTTGCAAATGCACTTGTTAAAGATATTTGCAATAAAGCCACTAAAATTAAAATAATAGAAAATAGTTTTTTCATAGTTCGCCACATAAAATTAAAATATTTCAAAATCTCACTTGATTTTTCTGATTTCATTTGATATAATAAACAGGTCGTTTGGAGAGATGTCCGAGCTGGCCGAAGGAGCAGCATTGGAAATGCTGTATACGGGTTAAAGCCTGTATCAAGGGTTCGAATCCCTTACTCTCCGTTTCTTATGACCCATTAGTCAAGCGGTTAAGACACCAGCCTTTCACGCTGGTATCGTGGGTTCGAATCCCGCATGGGTCACTTATGGAGGATTAGCTCAGTTGGGAGAGCATCTGCCTTACAAGCAGAGGGTCACAGGTTCGAGCCCTGTATCCTCCATTTTTGTTTATTGGGCTATAGCCAAGTGGTAAGGCAACGGTTTTTGGTACCGTCATGCGCTGGTTCGAACCCAGCTAGCCCAACTGATTAACCGTCAGATGACATTACGTCGTCTGGCGGTTTTTTGTCAGTTTTGTTTGATAAATGTAATTTAAGAATAGACAGTGCTGAAAATCAATTTTAAATGAAATCCCAGTGTTTTAACTAAAAAGGTTATAATTTAATAGTAAAACTATATTGGGAAGGTAATCTATGAAAAGCAATAATACAGAAGAACTGGCCTTTGAAGATGAATTGATTGAGTATCTGCAGCATGTTGGTGCAAGTCGCCAATGGAAATATGAAGAAGGAATTAAAACAACCAATCAACTTTGGGCTAATTTTAGAAAGATTCTTGAACAGAACAACCAGGATAAGTTGGATGGCAAGCCACTTTCAGACACGGAATTCAGTCAGGTAAAAAAACAGATTGAAAGCTTGGATAATCCTTATAAAGCCGGCATCTTTTTATATGGTGTCGGTGGTAAGAGCCAAGTATCGGTTGAGCGGGATGAAGATGGCAAGTCAGTGATTTTAACAGTGTTTGACCAAGACCAAATTGGTGGCGGCAATACTGTATATCAAATGGTTAATCAAATTCAGCGTGATCCGGTTATTAGTGGTAAAAAGCCGCGTCGATTTGACGTTACGCTGCTGATCAATGGTTTGCCGATTATACAGATTGAAGAAAAACGTGATTCCATTAGTACTGATAAGGCATTTAATCAAATGAAGCAGTATCTTAGTGAACGTCAATATAGCGGGATTTATTCGACACTTCAGATTATTGTTGGGATGACACGCAATGAAATCCGCTATATGGCTTTGCCGAATGATGCTGATCACTTTAATACGGATTTTGCCTTTGAATGGCAGGACGAAAAGACCAACCGTCCAATTCACGATTGGCAGGTGTTTTCATCCAAGGTACTATCAATTCCGATGGCACACCAGCTGGCTACCAATTACATGATCTTAGATGGCACGCCTTATCATCAAATGATTAAGGTTATGCGTCCTTATCAAGTGTATGCAACGCGTCGGGTGATGGATAAGATCAAGGCGCATGATTTCGAAGTCAATGACCAGCGTTTGGGGTATATTTGGCATACGACTGGATCAGGCAAAACGATTTCGAGTTTTAAAGCAGCCTGGCTTGCATCAAGGCAGCCAAATGTTGATAAAGTTGTGTTTTTAGTTGACCGAATCGCACTCACTAATCAAACCGTAGCAGAATATAAAGCCTATGATCCTGAAAATGATTCGGAATCTAGTGGTGGCGTGGTAAAAGAAACTGCCAACGTCTCTGATTTGAGTCGTAAGCTGAAAAAGAAGGGCAATAGCGTGATTGTCACTTCAACGCAAAAGATGGCGACTTTAGTACGGCGGCGTGAATATACGGATCAGCAGCACGTAGTCTTTATCGTTGATGAGGCCCATCGATCAACCAGTGGCGACATGATCAAAGACATCAAAAAAGCCTTTCCCCATTCAGCGTGGGTTGGATATACGGGCACACCGGTTTTTGATGATGAAATCACGAATGGCACAAAAAGGAAAAATGCAGCTAAGATAACTACGACCAGAGATATCTTTGGTGATCCGCTACACATCTACACGATCAGAGAGGCAATTGCCGATCGAAACGTCTTGGGATTTAAGGTTGATTTTCAGACAACTCTGCCTAAAGATAGCCTGGAGAATGAGTACTTGCCAAAATACTTCAAAAAGATCAACCCAACGTGGACTGATGAGCATATTAAAGAACGGATTAGAAATCTAACGCCGAGTGATATGGACGATCTGATACAACCGAGTGTTTATGATAATAACCAAGAACATGTGCGATTGGTGGTCACGGATATTTTTAAGTACTGGTCGAATCGATCAAATAAAGGACTATATAGTGCGATCTTGACGACTCATGTAGGTGGTGGCAAGGCATCAACGCCAATGGCAATGATGTACTACGATGAGTTTCAGCGTCAAAATAAATTAAGGCCTGTTGACCAGCGTTTAAAAGTAGCGATTACGTTTAGCCAGGATACATCGAATGGAGAAAACCAGTATGAGAATAATCAAGGCTTAAGTCGTGCCATTAAAAACTACAATGCGGAATTTGGGACTGGCTTTGATGATACAACGGTAAAAGAATATACCGAAGACGTGGTTAATCGCCTGGCAAGAAATCTAGGTGACGATGCCATTAATCTTGATTTGGTAATTGTAGTTGATCAGCTATTGACGGGATTTAATGCCCCAATGCTTAATACGCTTTATGTCGATCGGACGCTGAAAGGTGCTAATTTAATTCAAGCATATTCGCGGACCAATCGTGTGCAGGATATGGAAAAGAAGCCGTTTGGACGAATCGTTAACTACCGCTGGCCTCAGCACGCAGAAGACTTGATGAATAAGGCGTTGACTCTCTATGCCAATCGTCAGTCGGCTGCCGTACAGGGTGAGTTTATTGATCGCCCAGATGGAATCGTGGAAAAACCTTATGTTGAATTAGTTGATGAACTGGCAGAAGTCGTGAAGCAGATTAAGAATCTTACCGATAACTTTGACGATGTACCAAAGAGTGAGAATGCGCAGGTTGAGCTATGGCATTCGATGCATCGGTATAATCATCTGATGGTAAAGATTAAACAGGATGATAATTACGATGAAAAGCATCCAGAAAAGCTGTTTGGGCAAGTTGATATGAATGCGCAAGACGAAACGGCACTGACTGGGCGAATCGCAACTAAGCTCAATAAATTGATCAATCAACAAAGAAGCGAGTCTGACGATGAGATGTCAATGCCAACGTTAAGAATGGAACACGTAAATGACGTCCAGGTTAATTATGATTATATTGAAGAACTATTGGCACAGTTGGCAAATCAGCTGCATGATGGTGATGAAGCCGGAGCGCAAAAAACGCATGAGCAATTGCAGAGCTATACCAATCTAATTGAAGACGAAAAGTATGCTGCTCAGCTGGTGGCTTTCATTAAGGCCTTGTTCGATCGGGCAGTACAAGGCGGTATTTATCCGCTTCAAGGCAAGGATGCGGGAAAACTGTTGCGATCATATGCTAAAGGCAGTGAATCAAACGATATTGAGCAGTTTATGCAAAAATGGGGCTTGATGAACTTGAATAAAGAGAAGATTACTCATTTGATTCAGCAGCATACGCTTGAGCATGATGATCTGGATATGCAGGGAGAATTAGCGAATATTATTAAAGAAGCTCAAAAATCATACCAGACTACGGCACACGATCAAGAGGTCCGGAATCTGAAGAGGGTAAAATATCGAACCCATTTGCGGCAGGCCTTTAATGATTTTGCCGATTCAATGAAACGTAAATACTAGAGTTAGGAGAGTCAAAATGTCAAAAGCACAAGATGTATCAAGCCAACTATGGAGCATGGCAAACGAACTGCGTGGGACGATGGATGCCAGCGAATACCGTAACTATATCCTTGGATTTATGTTCTACCGCTATTTATCGGAAAAACAGGAAAAATATCTGATTGATAATGATATTTTTGATCAGGTAGAAGGAAAGAGCATTAATGATCTGTATCGCCAAGACGCAGTTGGTGATGATTTAAAGGACTACTTGGAAGATATCTCTGGGGCGTTAGGATATGCAATTGCGCCAGAAGATACCTGGACGACATTGATGGAAAAAATCCATGACAGCAAAGCAAATGCCGAAGATTTTCAAAATATTTTTGATCATTTTGAAGAAAACGCGCAGCTTAATTCATTTGCTGAAAAGGACTTTCGTGGAGTTTTTGCTGATGTCAATCTGAACAACAGTCGGCTGGGAAACAATCTGGCCACGCGAACCAAAGCTTTGATTGCAACCGCCAAAATGGTAAACGACTTTGATTATTTTGATGAAAATGGTCATGATATCTTAGGAGATGTCTATGAATATCTGATTAAGCAGTTTGCCAGCAATGCCGGAAAGAAGGCCGGTGAATTTTACACGCCGCATGAAGTATCTAAGGTCTTGGCTAAGTTGGTAGCAGCCAACATGGATCTGAATCAAGAATCGTTTTCAATATATGACCCGACGATGGGATCTGGCTCCTTGCTGCTGACCGTGCGTGACGAGATTCCAAATGGTCGACAAAAGGGGCGAGTACGTTTTTACGGTCAAGAACTTAATACAACGACTTACAACCTGGCGCGCATGAATTTAATGATGCATGGCGTTGACTATGGCAATATGACGCTGCGTAATGCTGATACTTTAGCAATGGACTGGCCAGACGGATTGGACCAAGATGGGGTTGATCGTCCTCACTTTTTCGATGCTGTTGTTGCCAACCCACCATATTCACAAAAATGGGATGCTGATTCGAGTAAATTAAAAGATCCACGATTTAAAGATTACGGTGCACTTGCTCCCAAGGGTAAGGCTGACTATGCTTTCCTGCTGCACTCACTGTATCACCTGGAGCAAAATGGTACGATGGCGATTGTTTTGCCACACGGGGTTCTTTTCCGTGGAGCAGCAGAAGGCAAAATTCGCAAGGCCTTATTAGAAAAAGGACAAATTGACGCAATTATTGGGATGCCAGCTAGTTTATTCTATTCTACGGGTATTCCAACCATTGTAATGGTCTTAAAAAAGCATCGTGATAATCGAGACGTTTTGTTTATCGATGCTTCAAAAGGCTTTGAAAAGGGCAAAAACCAAAATATCCTGCGTGATCAAGACATTGACAAGATTATCGAGACATATAAAAAACGCCAAGACGTCGATAAATACGCGCACTTGGCCACAATGGATGAAATTAAGGAGAACGAGTTTAACCTTAACATCCCTCGATATGTTGATACTTTTGAAGAAGAACCACCAATTGATATTGTGGCCTTGAGTAAAGAAATGCAGGACATCGATCAAAAAATTGCTCAAAGTGAAGCTGAATTTTTGTCATTGGTCGATGATCTTGATGTGAATGAACATACGCAATCCACTATTGATGCGATTAAGGCGGTGTTTAAGCATGACTAAACAAAATGAAAAGGATGCGAAACGAGTCCCAGAACTGCGGTTTAAAGGCTTTACGGATGATTGGGAGCAAGTAGAGTTTGGTCATAAAATTTATCGACGAACAAAATCTGAAATGAGTTCTAATAAATTACCTGGGGTTGAATATGAGGATATTAATTCTGGGCAAGGAACACTAAATAAAGATATAACCAAAAAGAGCATTAGAAAAAGAGGAATCTTTTTTCAACCTTTCGATGTATTATTTGGAAAACTTCGACCTTATCTAAAAAATTGGCTTTATCCTAATTTTAAAGGTGTTGCTGTAGGTGACTTTTGGGTTTTGTATTCAAAATTATTGGAACCTAGCTTTATTTACGGAATGATTCAGACTCAAAAATTTCAAAATGTGGCTAATCTATCGTCTGGTTCAAAAATGCCACGTTCTGATTGGAAGTTGGTCTCACGAACGTTATTTAGATTTCCTATGAATAAAAATGAGCAAAGAAAAATTGGCCTACTATTATTAAATCTCGACAAAACTATCACTTTGCATGAAGAAAAGCATCGCCAGTTAGAACGGCTGAAAAAGGCTTTACTACAAAAAATGTTTGCGGATAAAACCGGATATCTAGCGCTCAGGTTTAAGGGCTTTACTGAAAAGTGGGAGCAGGAAAAGTTAGGAAATATTATTAGACAATCTAGCTTGAAAAATAATAATTACAATTATCCAATTCTGACATCAGCACATGAAGGTCTGGTACCACAGTCAACACACTTTGGAAGTCAACAAAGACATGACACAAGTGACTATAATGTTATTAAACCCAATCAGATAACATACCGAAATCGAAGTGACGATGGTCGTTTTACATTTAATATAAATAAACTTAATATCACGGGTTTAGTAAGCAAATTTTATCCAGTTTTTTCTTTTGAAAATACGGACAATGACTTTATGGTTAACAATTTAAATCACAATCCTCAAATTAAGTATGACCTAGATGTGTTATCTGTTGGAACAGGACAGCACGTTCTTTCATTTACAAATCTAAAAAAATATGAAATCTTAGCCCCTAGTTATGTTGAACAAAAAAGAATTGGACAATTCCTTTTACAACTCAACAGAACTATCACTTTGCATGACAAGAAAATCCAGTATCTTAAACAACTTAAACGGGGATTATTGCAAAAAATGTTTGTCTAATTCAAAAAGGATAGCGGCATGAAACCGTTATCCTTTTTGTTATAGTGATGCTAAATGCTGCATGATTTTTGAATTGTCCTTATTTTCTAACTCCTGAATAATATGGAGATAAGTTTGCTGAGTAGTCGTCATATCAGCATGTCCCAAACGCTTGGCAACACTCGCAATCGATACGCCTGCAAAAAGCAGCAAAGAAGCGTGAGTGTGTCTTAAACCGTGCACTGAAATTACTGGAATATCAAGTTCTTCACAGTACCGCTGTAAAAGATTATTGATGGTTGAATTAAATACACGTTTCTGGACAAATAAAGGCTGATCTTCAGGGAAGTCTTGAGTAACTCGGTTAAGTTGCATTGCTAATTTCCAGTCAATCGAAACCTTGCGAATCGATGAAGCATTTTTAGTCGGTTTAAAGCCACCAGCATAATTTTTATAATCCCAAGTTTTGTCAACGTTAATAGTCTGTCCTTCTAAATCAATGTCTTTCTTAGTTAATCCCAAAGCTTCACCAAAGCGCAGTCCGGTTTTTGCAATGATTAAAATGAGCCAATCAAAGTTGGGGAACTTTGACAAATCAAGGTGGCGCAACAGTAATTTTAGCTCAAACTCATTTAAATATTTAGTTTTCTTCTCGGTTGGTGTTTTACCTTTGACAACAATTTTACGGGTTGGATCTCGTTTTAAATAGCCTTCATCATACGCATCAAGCAGCATAGCTTTTAATTGATGGTGGAAGTCCATCGTAGTTGCTTTCTCATGTGTTTTAGCAAATTCATTTAAGATCTGCTGATACTCTAGTCGTGATACATCAACTAATTTAAGTTCTGGGGCAATCTGTTTTAAGTGCCGATATGATAGCCAGTATTTCTCTAATGTACGCTCTCGGACTGCTCCATCCTTATAAACCTCAATCCATTGAGCAAAGTAGTCATATAACAAAATTTGTTTTCTCCGCATAAAAAATCTCCTTAGCAAATATCTTGCTAGGGAGATTTTAAATTAGACAAACATCTTTTGTAGTAATGCGCGCTTGAGTCGCTTTAGATTATCAATTTTATGCTGGTGAAGGGTGATGAGGTAATCTAATTTTTCAAATTGCTGACTGACTTTCTTTTGTTCTCTTAATGATGGATATTTCAACATAATTTGTACTAAATCTGCATTGTGTAAATGTACAATTGATTTACCTTGAGCACGTTTAGCCATTTCCTTATGTGGCGTACCATTTGAAATGCTTAACGCTAAAAATGTTGGATCAATATTTTTAGTAGGGGTAATAATATTTAAGTCACTACCTAGTGCAACTCCTTTTTTGCTGACTACGGAAGCCCTAGCAATATCTTCAGCAGTTTCACCAGAAGCTGGAACAATAACATCTCTTCCTGTGCTATATACAGAGCTTTTTTTCTTCTGCGAAAAAGTATCAATACTTTTGATAATTGTTTCGTAATCTGTATACAAACGTCCATAAAGTATTACAGGAATACCTTCTGATGTTAAATCCTTTTTGGAGTATCCTGACCCTTTTGAAAAAGAAGCAAGAGCCCCTAACTTACGCTGTTCCCAAGTATTGGTAAAGCCCTTAAACCGGAGTACTGGATATCCAGTTTCATCCGCAAACATTTTTTGCAGTAAAGCCTTTTTCAGCCGTTCTAACTGGCGTTGCTTTTCCTCATGCAAAGTGATAGTTTTGTCGAGAGATTGAAAGAGTTTAGCTATCTTAGATTGTTCATTAATATTGGGAATAAATAAAGGCATTTTTGACATCTGTTTTCCAGAAACTTCTACAAATGTCGATCCGGATCCCATTGTTTCGCCATATTGTTTTAAAGAGTTTGTTCTACTAAAGAGAAAATAGCTATTTAGCATCTTGGAGCGAGGAATGATAGATTGAAATCCTTGATTAGTACATGCTTCTTTATTCAAAATAGCTGTTTTTCCAATACCAGCACGAGAGGTAAATAATACGGTTCCGACTGGCAATAATTTTGCAGAACTTTTCTTAAGTCCCAATTCTGTGATTTGCCTTTCACTTTTTTCTGTATAGATTTGATTACCAATTTCGGCAGGAGAATACCAATTGATATCTCCATCCCAATATTCAGGATTTTTAGTGCTTGGAGTTCCACCTCCTACTATAGTTGCGATCTCTCCCAGCTTACGTTGCTCCCAAGCATTCTGGCTCTTAAACAATGTCGATGGCAACTTCAAAATGTACAAAAACGTCAATCTCAAATTGTACAATTATGGCAAAATAAATTGGCACATATTGATAAACTAATGGCGTCTTATGATGTTCATCAATCTAGCCATTTTGGATATACTAAGATCATCAAATACGAGTTAAACAAATGGAGGATTAATTATGAGCAACAAAGTGATCTTGGTAACGGGTGCCAGCAGCGGAATGGGTTTTGAGACGGCAAAGACTTTAGCACAGCAAGGCAATAAAGTTTATGGTGCCGCGCGTCGGGTTGAAAAAATGGCTGCCTTAAAGGAATATGGGGTAACGCCACTGAAGCTGGATATTACTGATGAGGCATCGAATAAGGCTGCCATTGCAGAAATTATTGCCAAGGAAGGCCGGATTGATGTCCTGATTAACAATGCAGGCTATGGCAGTTACGGCGCGATTGAAGACGTTGATCTGGCAGAGGCCAAGCGCCAATTTGACGTCAACTTGTTTGGCTTGGCAGCTTTGACAAAAAACGTCTTGCCTTACATGCGCGCGCAACACTCAGGTAAAATCATCAATGTATCATCGATGGGTGGCCGCTTGGTATCGTTTATGGGTGGCTGGTACCATGCAACCAAATATGCCGTTGAAGCTTTTAGCGATGCCCTTCGAATGGAAGTAAAGCAGTTTGGCATCGACGTAATTTTGATCGAACCAGGCGGCATCAAGACTGACTGGGGACACATTGCGGCTGATCATCTCGCTGACTCGGCTAAGGGCGGTGCGGTGCTTATGAAAAGACTGCGCTCAAGGTCGCTGAAGGGATGCATAAGCAATACAATGGCAACATGATGAGCAAGCCTCAGGTAGTCGTTAAGGCAACCGTTAAGGCAGTTAATGCGCGACGCCCTAAGCCACGCTATCTGATTGGATTCGGGGCCAAGCCATTGGTATTTGCCCACGCCATTTTGCCAACGCGAGTGTTCGACTTTATCATGATGCACGCTTCTTAAATCAAGAAACGTCGCTTCTAAATTAAAGCTTCTTAATCTTGTCTTGATGGAATCTAATAATTTTTAGAATAATGGTTGACATTTATCGTTATGCCAAGTATTATGATTACATCAAAATTAGAAATTGCTTAGAAGAGATGAGTAGTCGCGGGCAGCCTTTAAAGAGAAC
>OGIQ01000600.1_pt1 | contig 10932 bp, 3 predicted proteins | sample 1571811 | NCBI WGS metagenome assembly OGIQ01 (sample SAMEA2582103, study PRJEB24529) | metagenome | biome: Human gut stool | place: China | collected 2011
TGACAGAAGTCACAGATGGTTCTATCAGTTTTGATCATGTGGATTTCTCATACACAGATGAAAATGGTGATAAGACCCATGTTCTCAAAGATATTACGCTTGATATTAAGTCTGGTGAGGTTATCGGTATTCTTGGTGGAACAGGTTCTGGTAAATCAAGTTTGGTTCAGCTCATTCCTCGTCTTTATGATGTGGAAGCCGGTCAGGTTAGGGTTGCTGGCCGCGATGTTAAGGACTATGATTTGGATAGCTTACGTAAGCAAGTTGCCATGGTACTTCAAACCAACGTCCTTTTCTCAGGAACCATTAAGGAAAATATGCGTTGGGGGAATAAACAGGCAACAGATGAAGAAATCATTGAAGCTTGTAAGATTGCCCAAGCTGATGAATTTATCCAAGAGTTTAAGGATGGCTATGACACTAAGATTGAACGTGGTGGTGCCAATGTTTCAGGAGGACAACGTCAACGTCTTTGTATCGCACGTGCCCTCCTCATGAATCCGAAAATTTTGATTCTGGATGATTCAACATCAGCGGTTGATACTAAGACAGATAGTTTGATTCGTCAAGGTTTTACTTCAAGTCTTAAGGAAACGACTAAAATCATCATTGGTCAACGGATTTCATCTATTCAAGATGCGGACCGTATCGTTGTTATGGATGATGGTCGTATCGATGCTATTGGTACGCATGACGACTTGGTGGCTAATAATGCCATCTATCGTGAGGTTTACAAGATGCAAACACAAGGGAAAGGAGTAGCAGATGCAGAATAAGAAAAAAGTCAGCTGGGGCTCATTAGCACGACTGCTACGCTTTTTGTGGCAAGACTACAAGCTTTCACTTAGTATCTCTTTTGTCCTTATTGTTGTAGCTTCTTTGGCAACGGTTAATTTGACGGCTTCAATTCAGTCCTTGGTGGACGTTTACGTTCAACCCATGCTCAAATCGGGTAGCCATGACTTTGGGCCATTGTTACGTTTCTTGACTTCAGTTGGGGTCTTTTGTCTTATCGGTGTGGTTGCCAACTATGTGGCTTCCCTCCTCATGGCGACAATTTCACAAGATTCCCTACGTTCCCTTCGTAATCAGCTCTTTGCTCGTATGCAAAAGCTCCCTGTTCGTTACTTTGACACTCATAAACACGGTGACATCATGTCAATCTATACCAACGACATCGATGCCCTCCGTCAGGCTGTTGAGCAGTCTATCCCACAGTTGCTACAAACAGCCATTACCATTATCGGTGTGACAGTAACCATGCTTACCGTGAGTCCTCTCCTTTTTATTGTGGTTCTGGTCATGGTAGGTATCATGTTTATGGTTATTAAAAATGTATCCGCCAAATCAGGCCGTTACTTCGGTGAACAACAAAAGAACCTAGGGATTGAGAATGGTTTTATCGAAGAAATGATGTCAGGTCAAAAGGTAGTTAAAGCTTTTGTTCATGAAGAAGAAAGCATGGCTGACTTTGATAAGATTAATGAACAACTTTTCCAATCATCATACTTGGCTAATCGCTATGCTAATGTTCTCATGCCCATTCTTGGGAACTTAGGAAATGTTTCCTTTGTTTTGACTGCCTTGGTTGGTGGGGTCTTTGCCCTCAATGGTGTGGGTGGCTTGACTATCGGTGGTCTCATGGCCTTCCTGCAATTGAACCGCTCCTTCAATGGTCCCATTACTCAGGTGTCTCAACAGCTTAACTTTGTTCTTATGGCACTTGCTGGTGCAGACCGTATCTTTGACCTGTTGGATGAAGCAGAAGAAGTTGACCAAGGTAAGGTCACTTTGGTCAACTACGAATTGGTAGACGGTCAGATGGTCGTGACAGACAAGAAAACCAATCTTTGGGCTTGGAAACACCCCCGTCCAAATGGCGACTACGAGTTGGCCGAGTTGGTCGGAAATGTGGTCTTCCAAGACGTTGATTTCTCTTACGATGGTAAGAAACAAATCCTTCATGACGTTAATCTCTATGCAGACAAGGGGCAAAAGGTTGCCTTTGTTGGTGCGACGGGTGCAGGTAAGACGACGATTACTAACTTGATCAATCGTTTCTACGACATCCAATCTGGTGTGATTACTTATGATGGTATCGATGTGAAGCTGATTGAAAAAGATTCTCTTCGTCGATCACTTGGTATCGTACTTCAAGATACACATCTCTTCACAGGGACTATCGCTGAAAATATTGCCTACGGCCGTGCGGATGCGACTCGCGAGGAAATTCTTGAAGCTGCTCGTATTGCTAACGTGGATTCCTTTGTGGAACATTTGGACAATGGTTACGACACTGTTCTTACAGATGATGGCGCAGGCTTGTCTAATGGACAACGTCAGCTGATTGCCATTGCGCGTGCTGCTCTTGCCAATGCACCGGTTCTCATCCTTGATGAAGCGACATCTTCGATTGACTCTCGTACTGAAAAAATGGTACAAGAGGGGATGGACCGACTTATGGAAGGACGTACGGTCTTCGTTATCGCCCACCGTCTTTCAACCATCGTTAACTCTGACGTTATCATGGTGATGGATCATGGACGTATCATTGAACGTGGTGATCATGACAGCCTTATGGAACAGGGTGGTACCTACTACCGACTCTATACTGGTGGTCTTGAAATTGATTAACATTAAAAGAACTCAGGTTTTTCCTGAGTTCTTTTGCATATGAAGAAAATGTTTCTTTTGAGACTTTTTTGTGAAAATGATAGATTTGATATTTTAAATCTCAACTTCTTCTAAACCGAGTGAGTATAGTCGATGATCTTTTGGTAGACTTGTCTGAGGTAGTTGACATCATGTGATACTGTAAGAATTGCACCTAGATAGTTCTAGAAGAGCTGTCGGACTTGGGGTTGTGAGATGGGTAAGAAATTTTTGGTTGGTTCATCTAAGATTAGGAGTTGAGGGCTTTCTAAGACTACATGCAGTAGGAGTAGTTTTCCTTTTTGCCCACCAGATAGGTCAGCAATTGAAGGTACTTCACCCATAAAATAAGACACAAGAAAACACTCTTGTTGAATTCTGGTAAACTAGAAACAGGAGTGTTTTTGTTATGGTCAAAAAAGCATATTCAGTAGAAACTAAGCTAGCCTGTATCGAATGGTTCCATTCTGTTCTCAAATCTGAAACCTTCCATCTCTATAAGTGAAGAAACCTAACTAAAGATAATATAATAGATATTGTTCAAAATTACATCATATTTTATAATGAAACTAGAATTCAACAGAAATTAAATGATCAATCTCCTGTAGATTACAGAAAACTGGTCGCATAAGAGTTTTTTTCTTGTCCCATTATTGGGGTGCAGTGCCAGTAGTGGGGCTTTTTTGTGTCTATTGAAAGATGATATTCACTTACATTAAAGTATTAGATAAAACGTAAAATAAAAGAGATTAAATCAATTGTTTTATTTTTGGATTGTTAGTAGTTTGAATTTCAAGAGAATATTTTTACAAATGTTAGAGTCTTTGTAGTTATTTACATGAAAAGGTTTTAGATGTTTTCATGAAAGAAAAGTATGGTCGCTAAACAATTATTTATATTGATTAAAAATTAGAGAAAATACTTGCCTAAACATTAAAAAAAGGATATGATAGACCTCTGAAGAAAATTAATAGATGCATAAAGTGCGTGTTTATCCGATAATATCTTTATTTTTGACGTGCCTTTAAGGTACAATGATTAACAAATAGGAAGTTTATGAATGAAACAAACAAATCATGTTGTTGAAAGAGTGACAAAATACGCTATTCGTAAGTTGTCAGTTGGTGTTGGACCAGTTGCTATTGGAACATTCTTAATGGCAGGTGGTCTTTTCGTGTCTAAGCCAGTTTCGGCAGATCAGGTTACTACGGATGCATCGGTACATCTGGCCTATGTTACTGAGAATGAATTGACAGCTGAAGAGCAGAAGCAAGTGGTTCATGCTATTCCAAAGGAATATCAAAATAATGATACTTTTTATCTAGTCTATAAACGTAAGGGAGACAGTCAAGCTAATCTTCCTAAAACAGGCAGTTCCGACTGGGCGGTAACAGGCTTAGGACTGACGACAGCAACTTTGGCTGTACTCCTATTTTCAAAAAAACATCGCAAAAAGATTATTGGATTGGTCTTGATTGGAGCAGCTGGGCAAAGCTTACTTATCCCTATTGAGGTTCTTGCTTTGCAAAATAAGGAGTTGCAGGCTTATAATCAGAATCTAGCTGTCTCAGATGAGGCGGATTTAGCTAAGGGTGTTATTACCATTGATGGTTATGAGTATGTCGGTTATCTGCGTTACTCATCTAAGCCTGAGCTTGAACAACCTTTGGAGAATGCTTTGAAAGGACTTGAGCCATCAAGAGAAGATAGAAACACAGAAAGCCGGTATGAAATAGATAAGAAAATAAGTTGGGAAAAAGGAACTCAGGAATCAGGCCACGAAGGTGGAACCCTTATTCAAGCTGCTAATCCAGAGTACACCGGACCAGTTAGTGGTAATGGCACGCAAGAAGTAGGTCACGAAGGTGAAGTTCTTGTTCAACCATCAGTCCCAGAGCACACAGGATCGATTAGTACCGATGGTACACAAGAATCAGGTCATGAAGGCGAATCTCTTGTCCAACCATCAGTCCCAGAGTACACAGGTCCAATTAGTGCTAATGGTACGCAAGAAGTTGGCCACGAAGGTGAAGCTGCCGTTCAGCCAGCCAATCCAGAGTATACAGGTCCAATTAGCGCCAATGGTACACAAGAAGTTGGCCACGAAGGTGAAGCTGCCGTTCAGCCAGCTAATCCAGAATATACAGGCAACCTTGAAGCTAAAGGGACTCAAGAACCAGGCCACGAAGGTGATGCTCTTGTCCAAGATGAGAATCCTGTTTATACCCCAGTTGTCGGAAGTGTTACAGAGACTGAAACGCAAGCCATTGATTATCCTATCGAAGTCGTCACTGATGATAGCAAGTATGTGGATGAAGAGGTTGTTGAGCAAGAGGGGCAAAAAGGTAGCCAAGAAATCCAGAAAATTTACCAAACCATTGATGGTGTCAAAGTTGGTGAGCCAACCATTGTGTCAGGCAGGGTTATTGAGGTGCCACAGCCTAGAAAAATTCGTCGTGGTAGCAAATCTCTAGATGGAACAACGACCGAAGAATCTATTGTTGAACTTCCATTTAAAGAAATTGTCCAAGAGGATGATAGTCTTGAAAAGGGCACTCTTAAGGTTGTTCAAGAAGGCAAAAAAGGTCAAAATAAAATCACTAAGGTCTATAAGACCTATAAAGGGAATAGGACGTCTGAGGCACCAACTGTCACTGAAACCGTGCTAGTTCCTGTCCAAGATCATATCGTTCGCAAAGGTACTAAGATATCTGAAAAACCAGTGCTTACACTGACACAGATTGACAAGGATGACTTGGGTCGCAGTGCCAAACTTAGCTACCAATTGACTAATCCAGGTTCAGCAGCCATCACAACTATTAAAGCAGTCCTTAAGAAAGACGGACAGGTTGTCCAAACGCTTAATATTCCTAGCACGACCTTGACTGCTGATTTAACAAACTTAGACTATTACAAGACTTATACGCTTACAACAACCATGACCTTTGATCGTGGCAATGGTGAGGAGAGTCAGGTTTTGGCAGACCAAACCATCCAACTTGACCTCAAGAAAGTTGAGATTAAGGACCTTGCCCGTACGGATTTGATTAAGTATGACAATCAAACAGAAGTGGATGAGACTCGCCTGACAGCTGTGCCTCGGGATCTCACGAATTACTATTTGAAGATGACTTCTGCGGATCAGAAGACCACTTACTTGGCTGTCAAGTCTATCGAAGAGACAACAGTTGATGGCAAGGCTGTTTATAAGGTAACTGCAGAAGCGGACAATTTGGTGCAACGTGATGGCCAAAACCATTTTGCACAAACTTATAGCTATTACATTGAGAAACCGAAGGCCAGTCAAGCTAATGTCTACTATGATTTTGCTGAGTTGGTCAATGCCATTCAGGCTAATCCATCAGGTGAGTTTAGACTTGGCCAAAGCATGAGTGCTCGCCATGTCGTTCCAAATGGCAAGTCATATATCACGACTGAATTTACTGGTAAGTTGCTCAGTGATGGTGACAAACGCTTTGCCATCTATGATTTGGAGCATCCATTGTTTAATGTCATCAATGGGGGAACTATCAAGAATATCAACTTTGAAAATGTAGATATCAATCGCCCTGATCAGAATCAAATAGCGACAGTTGGATTTAACCTTAAAAACAAAGGTCTGATTGAAGATATTAAGGTGACTGGTTCGGTGACTGGTAACAATGATGTGGCAGGTATTGTTAATAAGATTGATGAAGATGGCAAGATTGAGAATGTTGCCTTTGTCGGTAAGATTAACTCTGTCGGTAATAACTCGACAGTTGGTGGGATTGCTGGTTCAAACTACATGGGATTCGTCAACAGAGCCTATGTGGATGCGACTATTACAGCCAATAATGCTAATGCAAGTATGTTAGTGCCATTTGTTACTTACATGCTCAACAGTTGGAAATCAGGAACTAAGGCAAGGGTAACAAATTCAGTAGCCAAAGGTGTTCTTGATGTTAAAAATACAAGATATGTCGGTGGTATTGTTGCTAAGACTTGGCCTTACGGAGCCGTTCAAGACAACGTGACTTATGCCAAGGTAGTTAAAGGTCAAGAAATCTTTGCATCTAATGATGTTGATGACGAAGATGGTGGACCTCATATCAAAGACCTCTTTGGGGTTATCGGCTATAGTTCTGCCGAAGATGGCACTGGTAAAGATACCAAGAGCCCGAAAAAACTCAAACATTTGACTAAGGAAGAAGCCGACAAGCGTGTTGAAGGTTACAAGATCACAGCTGATACATTTGTCAGCGAGCCTTACGCGTTGAACACCCTTAACAACGTTTCTAGTCAAGCAGATTTTGCCAATATTCAAGACTATAATCCAGAATACAAACAGGCTTACAAGAATATTGAGAAATTCCAGCCATTCTATAACAAGGATTATATTGTCAACCAAGCCAACAAACTGGCTAAAGACCATAACTTGAATACCAAAGAGGTGCTCTCAGTGACACCAATGAAAGACAGTAATTTTGTTACTGACCTAAGCGCTGCTAACAAGATTATTGTTCACTACGCTGATGGTACCAAAGACTACTTCAAGCTTTCAGAGAGTTCAGAAGGGTTGAGCAATGTTAAGGAATATACTGTCACTGATTTGGGTATCAAGTATACTCCGAACATCGTTCAAAAAGACCATTCAAGCCTTATCAATGGAATCGTTGATATCTTGAAACCGATTGAGTTGCAGTCTGACCCAATTTACCAAAAACTTGGTCGTACAGGTCCAAATAAGGTCAATGCTATCAAGAACCTTTTCTTGGAAGAGAGCTTTGAGGCTGTTAAAACTAATTTGATCAACCTTGTGACTAAGCTGGTTCAAAATGAAGACCACCAGCTTAACCAATCACCAGCTGCTCAACAAATGATTCTTGACAAGGTTGAGAAGAATAAAGCAGCCCTCTTGCTAGGCTTGACCTACTTGAATCGTTATTACGGTGTGAAGTTTGATGATCTTAACATCAAAGAAATCATGCTCTTCAAACCAGATTTCTATGGTAAAAATGTGGATGTCCTTGACCGTTTGATTGAGATTGGCTCTAAGGAAAATAATATCAGTGGTTCAAGAACCTACGATGCTTTCGGTGAAGTTCTCGCTAAGAGTACCCTTTCTAGTGATCTTACCGACTTCCTCAACTACAACCGAAAACTCTTTACCACTATCGACAATATGAATGATTGGTTCATTGATGCCGCTAAGGATAAGGTTTACGTTGTAGAGAAGGCGTCTCAAAATGAAGGTGTTGGTGAGCACAAGTATCGTGTTTATGACAACCTCAGTCGTGGTCTCCACCGCAAGATGATTTTGCCATTGTTGAACCTTGATAAGACAGAAATGTTCCTGATTTCTACTTATGACACCATGTCTTATGGTACAGCTAACAAGTACAACACAACCCTAGAAAAGTTGAAACCTGAGATTGATCTAGCGGCTCAACGTCAAATCAACTACCTTGATTTCTGGCAAAGATTGGCCGCAGATAATGTCAAAAACAAATTGTTCAAAGACATTGTCAATCCAATCTGGGAAGGTTTCTACGTCTGGGGTCATGGTTGGCCAGGTTGGCCAGAGCGCTACGGCCAATTTAAGAACAGTACGGAAGTCTATGCGCCAATCCGTGAAATCTATGGACCAGTCGGTGAGTACTACGGTGATAACGGAGCTATGGCTGGTGCCTATGCTGCCATCTACGACAATCCATATGATAATCGTGCCAAGGTTACCTTCGTCATGTCTAACATGATTAGTGAGTACGGTGCATCAGCCTTCACTCATGAAACAACCCATATCAATGACCGTATTGCCTACTTTGGAGGTTTTGGTCGTCGTGAAGGAACAAATGTTGAAGCCTATGCCCAAGGAATGTTGCAATCACCAGCTACTCAAGGTCACCAAGGTGAATACGGTGCCTTAGGCCTTAACATGACCTTTGAAAGAGCCAACGATGGTAACCAGTGGTACAACACCAATCCAAACAAGTTGAACTCTCGTGAGGCCATCGACCGTTACATGAAGGGCTACAACGATACCCTTATGCTTCTAGATTCACTTGAAGGAGAAGCAGTCCTCAGTCAAGGCAAGCAAGAGCTCAATAACGCATGGTTCAAGAAGGTAGATAAACAGCTACGAGGCAATAGTAAAAACCAATACGACAAGGTGCGTGCTCTAAGTGATAGCGAAAAGGCTATTAGTTTGACCACTATTGATGACCTTGTGGATAATAACCTCATGACCAATCGTGGACCTGGAAATGGTGTTTATAAACCGGAGGACTTTTCTTCTGCCTATGTCAATGTGCCTATGATGTCTGCTATTTATGGTGGTAATACCAGTGAGGGCTCTCCAGGTGCTATGTCCTTCAAGCACAATACCTTCAGACTCTGGGGTTACTACGGCTATGAAAAAGGCTTCCTAGGTTATGCGACCAACAAGTATAAACAAGAAGCAAAAGCGGCTGGTAAGAGCACCCTAGGTGATGACTTTATCATTAACAAGATTTCTGAGGGTCAGTTCAACTCCCTAGAAGACTTCAAGAAGGCCTACTTTAAAGAAGTGAAAGAAAAAGCGTCACATGGTTTGACGACCGTTACGATTGATGGTACATCAGTAAGCTCTTACGATGATTTGTTAGCCTTGTTTAAAGCGGCAGTCGCCAAAGACGCTGCAAGTCTTAAAACAGATAATAATGGCAATAAATCTGTGTCAACAAGCCATACGACAAAACTCAAAGAAGCTGTCTATAAGAGACTCCTACAAGAGACAGATAGTTTCACAAGTTCTATTTTCAAATAATAGATGAAAGAAACCCTTTTGGTAAATGCCAAAGGGGTTTTTGATACTGTTGGGAATGCGGTGGTAGGAGCCTTTAGGTCAGTGTTGGCAAGGGATTGAGAGAGATATGAGTTAAGCCATAAAAAAATTCCTTTTGAAGGGAGAGAATTTTGAATTTTAATAAATATCACTATAACTAAAAAATAAGGTTAGAGTGACGAACGTTTTTAATAAAAGATGGTTTGATATAAAAGTATTTTGAAAATTATAGAACTGACAAAATAGGGGATTGTGCTAAACAAAAGTACGAACGATTTGATGTTTCAAAGGATTTAGATAAAAGTTTTAAATTAATGTTTTTTAATAAAAGTTAAACTTTTACACGATTATTAGTATATATTTGACAATTTAATAATTATAGTATAAAATGGAAATCGTATATAAAGTAATTTGGATATTGAGGAAATTTATTATTATGAGAGATATGTTTAATAAACGCCAACGTTTTTCATTAAGAAAATATAGCTTTGGTGTGGCCTCTGTCCTTTTGGGAGTTTCAATCTTCTCAAATGCACAGGGTGCCCAAGCTGATGAAACGGTAGCACCAACTACCGCAGGTATGGAAACAACTGCTGAGCCAGATGTCGTCGTGGAGCAATCAACACCAACAACAGCATCAGTAGCTCCAGCAACAACAGAAAACACACCAAGTTCAGTCTCTACTGTGGCCTTGGCTAGTGAACAACCCCAATCAGTAGCTCAAAACAGCCAAGCAACTTCAACAACTAGTCAAACAGCAGCTAGTTCAGAAGTAGCTTCTCAGGCTGCATCGCAAGCGAGCTCTGAATCTGCAGTAGCAAATGTTTCATCTGTAGCTACTAGTGCACAAGCTCTTAGCTCAACAGCTGTAGCAGAAACTCCAGCTGCTGGTCAAGTATCAGCACAAACAAGTGCGGCTGCTTCAGTTGCGACTGCAGCAGAAACTGCCAGTGAAGAGTCTACAACTAACGCTGTAAATAGCGTCCTTAAAGTAGCGACTAGCGAGTTGGCTGTAACAAGTAGTGAATTGAATGCTGCTGAAGCAAGCCTTAACTCTGAAAATCTCATCAACGCTATGGGTCTTGCAGTATCAAACCGTAGCCTTCGTACAGCTGATGCGGTTGCTGTTTTGACAAATGCTGGAGCAGGCTCAACAAACCCTGACTTGACAAACCTCGGCTACAAACTTGACTATTTACCAGGGCGTCAACAATACTTTGTTAACATTGACTACATCAACCACCTCAAAGTCGGTCGTGATAACCGTGGGGGGTTGAGACCTTATGACTTTATTGAAAACGGTAATTTCTTTGTTACACCAAACTATGCTAACCTTGGTATTATTGACTATGTTGATGAAGCAGGAAACAAGATCCCTGGATCTTCAACCTACCGTATCAATAACTCAACTGAAACAATTACAGCAAACGGTAAGACTTACAATAAAATCTACGATGCTGGTGTAACAGAACTTC